>Ga0255765_1000224_pt1 | contig 75940 bp, 70 predicted proteins | sample 041ome_8_FD_179965 | JGI IMG/M metagenome (GOLD analysis project Ga0255765, IMG submission 179965) | Coastal salt marsh microbial communities from the Groves Creek Marsh, Skidaway Island, Georgia - 041407BS metaG (version 2) | ecosystem: Environmental > Aquatic > Marine > Intertidal zone > Salt...
TAGTGATTAACTATAAATTTATACTGAACTGTTTATTGATTGATAGACTGTTAGTCTTTCCATAAGGTATAGATACGGTAATACCATACAGACTTATATATACCAATAGTCGACGGGTAGTGTTTCTGAATCCCTTGACTGTATTGGATTACAGAAGGGGGTGTGTAAAGTAATTTTTAGCTGTAGGTCTTAGACTTAGAAAATGGGGTTGGTATATTCATCCACCTCGCCACATCAACCATCGCTTTTCTAACCAGATGGAACTCACTCTCCAGGGTAAATACAGAGTCATGGATTAGGAATCCCCAATTAATCCCAGAACGTAAATATGTCTCTTGCATAAACCGTGACTCAATGCGTTGAAGAATCAAGGATGTGTTCTTTCTAGATTCATAGTCTTTAACTCCTCTTATGTCAATAGGGGCGATGGTAATACATTGTAATTCAACTATGGTATAGGCGATGAAGGAGTAGATAGGTACGTCTGCTATTTTCTTTAGGAGGTGTTTAGCGCCATCATTAATGATATACATAAATGCCATCTTCCCAAGGGTACGATCATCGACCATATCCTGTTCTTTCAATGCCTTAGTTGCAATCATCATCTGTTTGGTTGACCCCCTCCAATAAGGGTCACATTCATCCATCATTGGAATGAAGAAGTCTTCTAAAAATCTACCGCTTTTTAAGCTCGTTAGAGCTTTGTTCATCACCCATTTATTATAAGGTATGTCAAACGCCTTTTTAAGGTTTAAACGGGTCTTAGAATCAGTAACAGCGTAGTCTATTAAATGCTGATGATGGAAGAGATGGAAAAGAAAGAATGCGTGTGAGTTAGCTAAATCTAATTCACCAGTGGGGGCGGTAGAATCTGAGCGCCATTTAATTTTACTTCTATACTCTTTGTTGAGATTAACCAGATGATTGTGACATCGATTTCCGTAACCATCTATGGTGGGTACAAAATGCCCTCCACTTAATGCAGAATTGGTCACATCCATTTGCAAATCATCCAAAAAACAATTTTGGATGGAGTTGTATGTCTTCAAAAGAATTGCTCCGTTAAAGGCGTTTACATCTTTGTTATTTAACCTTCGGATTCTTTCTTCTGCAATTCCATTTGCGAGATGAACACGCTGAAAAGAACCTCTTCTTCCCTTGACTGAAATTAGATTATAGTGGTTCGGGTTGTCATCGCTGTTATAGGGCGTGGGGCGGTGCTTCCAATCAATCAGACCACATAACCTCCCTTGATCTAATAACAGTAAATAGTCATTACCTAGTATTTTCTTTAGTCTATCGGTACTTACGTTTCTGAACGTCTTATATCCAACCGCAGAAACTATATGAAAACAGAGAAATGCCATACACTCATACTGGTGTTCCTTGAAATACTGTTTGATTTTACCCCTTCTTCTTTTGTCCCGAGGCATCAACCCCGTTTGAGGTTGATTGGAAATTACTCTGTTTACAAGTGCAGAGCTTGCTGAACAAGTTTCAGTATAGGTTTGATTTAGGGTAGCGGCAGAGGCAGTTGCCACGTATTTAAGAGCTGATTCTCCTGTTAAGTCTTCAACTAGATTTTGATCAACTGACACGTTTAAAGGATACCTAGTAGAATCTCCAAACTCATCATTCGCTAACCAAATCAATTTAACTTTTTCAGATCGCTCCAACATCTACTTAGAGACGCTAATAGAGGCGATCAGCTGCCTATTTACAGGGATTAAATACTAAGTAAGACAATCTGTATTCCTCTTTCTTTTTATGCCGAGAGACAATACCGTTTAATCCCCCACAAAAATCAAAAGTTGACTGGCAGAATAATGGCAGTAGATAACTAATAACAGCTAAATTTGAGTAAATCAAAAGTTATTTAATTTACCAGTCATTAATCTGAAAATCTTAAACTGTAGCGGTGAAAGTTGAAAGGGGGGAGAGGGGTTAAACCCTTTCGTACCAACACTAGCAATAAAATTAAGACGACCTCTGGCTCATAATAAAAAACCCCCAACGCTATCAAAAACGATGAGGGTTTTGAAGTGACCCAATCAGGATTCGAACCTGAGACCTACTGCTTAGAAGGCAGTTGCTCTATCCAGCTGAGCTATTGGGCCAAATCAAGACAACTAAGTCATTGAACAAAAAAGGCCTCAAAAAAGAGGCCTTAAGTCGGGGTGGCAGGATTCGAACCTGCGACCTCCTGCTCCCAAAGCAGGCGCGATAACCGGGCTACGCTACACCCCGAGATTTCAATAAACAAAAAGCCGCCCTTAAAAAGGACGGCAAAGGTATAATTTCCTTAGATACAAAAACAACCTAAAAACTACTATTTCGAATACTGGCTACGGCATCTGCTAATGCAGCGACATCTTCCTTTGTATAACCTTTTGCGTTTTTCTTGATTGCTTTAATCAATGGGTCCAAACCGTGAAGATCTTCACCCAATTTTTTCATTTCTGCGTTTGATTCAAATACTCGGCACAGGTGCTGAACACTTCCAATACTATTGACTATTTCAAAGAATCCAATTCGAACTTGGTCATCTTTAATGTCATCCTTCATGGATTGGCAGCTGACATGCAGCCCTTCGACAAACCCTCCGATAATCATAAAGGTGGCATATTGGGCTCGTTCTTCTGAGAATAATTGATCCTTCGCGTTCAAATATGCTTTGGTCAACATTACAGACTTATTCACCGTACTATCATCGCTGGCCATTTTGGTAATTAATTCTTCATTGAAGGCCTCTACGACTCCAAGGCTACTTGCCGTGCTGAGTAATCCTTTCAATCTATCCATGGCACTTTGTGTCTGACCATAAGATGCAGAGTAAACAAGGTCGCTTCCTATAGCTCCAATTCCCATGGCTTGTTTCGAAGCTCCACTAAATGATTTACTGGCTGAAAGCAGGGCTGATTCATTAAATGCATATCCCTTTTCATTCATATGAGAGAAGAGCGCTGCTGATGATTCAATATTTGTTTTTACAACTCCAAGCTCTTCCAAATATCCCGATGGAAGCGAATCTGCTTTTTCATAGTTATACTTTGGACCTGTGTTTTCGGCTTCTCCACCGCCACCACAAGCAGCGATTACAATGGTTAAGGAGGCGAATAGGGCTGGGAATAGATTTAGTTTTTTCATAGCTGATAGGTTTGTCGAAGGGGTCAAATCTAAGGTGAACACAACAAAGGTCAACAAATCAGTCGAATATTTCTTGGATTGGAGAGGACGCTCATTCTATAACTATCAATTTTCGTGTAGTCCACGCTGAGTTTGCGAATGCCTTAACAAAATAATGTCCTGAACGTAAAGGTGCACTGAACTCACTGTCGTATTGAAACTCATCAATCAATACTCCGTGGATATTAAAAATTAAGAGTTTATCAAAAGCATTTGCAAGTCTGATAGGCTGATTACTCGACACTGGATTTGGAAGGATAAGTTGTTCTCTTATGACTAACCTTGGAGTTCCTAATGGGTTTTGATGAATGACACCCACTGCATTGAGGTCAAATCCACCAAAATCGAAGTCCGTAGGATAAGGGTCATTTATAACATTGCCATATTGATCGAAGCTGGCGCTAGCCTCTGAAATTGATCCAATGGCATCAACTATTCGAACATGCGATACTTTCTGAATGTCGAGAATTGATGAATCGGAAAGCTCACTAAGGTCGAATGGAGTGCCAAACTGTGCTCGATACTTTCCCGCCAGATTATTGATTGTGGTTGGGTCAGAACTTTCGTCCCAGGGCCCAATTTGAACAGAATCTTGCATAAGTGAGGTCGCAGGAAATCGAACAAAATGATTTCCATCGCTACTAACTTCTACAAAAGCCAGTTCAAGAAAATAGTCCGAAAAGGCATTTTCAAATACGGCAAAATCGAATCCAGGACCGTCATAAATTGTGGCCTCGAAAGTTAGTGTGGCATATCCGCTATCCCCAAGACTTAAGACCTCGATTCCCGGCTTTCCCAATGTAGATGATACGGTTCCATTAACCACATTACCCAATGATTTATTGGCAATGTCTAGATAGCCAACACGCGCATCTCCATCTGTTGCCCAACCTATAAAAATGGAACTATCCTGATGAATCGCGGTGCTACCTGCAGTTCCAGCCGCACCTGGAAATTGACCAAACAAATTCCCAACCGAAAAAACTAAAGCCAATATGTAAATGATTCGGTTCATCTGAAATAGAATTCTCCGGGTATTATTCCCGTTTTGAAGTTTGCTTTTTCTGTTCCAGATTGATCAAAGCTATAGATTGTCCCCTGCTGAATGTAGTCAACCGCATCTCCGACATACAATTCATTATTCGTTGGATTAAAACCTACAGAGTAGAAATTGTGAGTATTTGATTTAACAAATGGTTCAGTTGGCAGCACTGTTGAGTGAATCCCCATTTTGTAAATAGATTCGTTCAGATAGTACATAGTGTCGTTGCTTGCATTCATGCATAACCTCCATGGTGATTGTGTTTCATCCTCGAATTGAAATGCTTTTAAAACTTGATGCGATTCTGGATCGATACAGTAAAGACTTCCAGCGCCATTTACTCCCCCGTTACATAAAACCCAAAGTCTTCCGATAACATCCTCAGTTATTGAGCTGGCTCCAAGACCTACTTCGATACTGTCTATCAAATTCAACGATTGAGTATTCAAAATGTATACTTGGCCGCGGTCAGGGCTAGTAATGAATGCTTTGCCAAACACTTCAAGGAGGTTTTCAGTTTCGCCACCTACAAAAACTCTCTTATCAATCCTGCCATCGTTCATATCAACAATGGCGACTGAATCAGTAAACAATTCGGTTACAATTGCTTTTGAATTGTTGATCGGTAGCATGTACCTAGGCGAAACGAATCCGAGAATATCACTCTGCCATTCAAAAGAGTTTTCATTTACTACGATTATTTTGGATGAGTTGTTCATCACTATGAATGCCCTTCCATTTTTGAAACCGATAGATTGACATACATCGCCCAGCTTAGTTCCGTTGACAGATTCGTAATGTGAATTGCTCGAAGTATTTGAGATAGGATCGTATATGCTAACGGAAGCATTTCCATATTGGTAGTTTCCTTCATTTGAAATGATTACCTCTCCACCTCCGGACATGATTATTGGTTCAATATCAATGGGTGGTCTATCGGTTCGGCAACCGATGAGTGTGAAGATTATCGCTATGTAAATGGAGGTGCGCATGCGTTTACCTCTTTACAAATGTCCTTGTAATTGGTGAGGATGGTTCATTTGAATTCATTATTCGAATAAAGTACATTCCAGAGGCCAATGCAGAGACATCAATAGTTGTTTTTTCTTGAAGATGACTGTTGTTTGAAATCACGGCTTCACCATTTTGGTTGAAAATAGAAATGCTGTTTGTCGCATCTTCATTCAAGATGATATTTAACCGATCGTTTGTTGGATTTGGGAAGAATTGAAACCTTTCTTGGTTGGAAGTTTCGATACTCATAGTAACAAATTCTCCATCAAAGATTTCGAAAGTGTCATCACCCACTACATATAGCGAATCTCCATTAACAATAGTCAAGGTGGTATCGATCGATGATTCATCTTTTGTGGTGAGATTATCAATGCAAAAAAAGGCGGGTGTGTTCATGCCAAAAAAGCCATTATCTGATGATCTGAGCGTGAATTTTAGGCTATCAACATTTCCAAGTTTGCTAAGGTTTACCCACTCCCAGTCCTCCAGAATATAGTCCAGGTTATTATCGCTGAATCGGAAATCGGCCAAGTAGAACTCCACGCTATCTTCAACGGGTTGGGCATTATACCAACCACCTATGGTCAATTTGAAAAAATCCTCGCCATTGGTTCCATCCGGTTGTCCACTAGCATTAAGTGAATCGCCAAATACCTTGGCAAAAAAGTCACCATCACGCATGCTTAAAAAAGCATAGGTAGAGTTTGTAACGTAAAGTCCATTTACAACACCGCCCAGTGCTTCGTTGGCCAATTTAACAATGGTGTTTTGTTGTCCTACAGCGTATGTGCTCGAGCTTTCCGCACCCGAAGCAGTAATGGCTGAATATTGATTGGTGAAACCTGCGGTTGAATCGTCTTGCATCGTGCTATACGCCCATCCAGATGCCCAATAACCACCGAAAGTCGTGTCATATGCATTTACGTATGTAGCATTTCCACTGCTAAATACGCTCCCTCCAGGACTCGTGCTTCCATTCCAATAATCATTGGAGCCAAGGTTGAAATTCTCTATGTCGGAGATGGTTTGAGCTGATAAGAAGAGAGGTATAGCCGCGACTATAAAAGTGATGGATGTTCTAAGCATTTTTGGATTTATGTTTAAAAGTTAGGTCCAAGCCAAATTGAAAGTTTCTACCTGGCATGGGTCTGTTTTGAATGAGCTGATATTCTTGATTGAAAATGTTGTTTATTCGGGCAAATAGTGTAGTGTTCAACTTGGGACTATTCCTATACCAAGAGGCATGAATTGAACTTGTCCAAAATGGAGCTAAGAAATCGGAATGATCGCTGGCCGTGTATCTGTAACCAGTATAGTTCTGAATCCACGCGATGCTCAGATTGTTGCGTTGAATGGAGAAATTTCCATTCCCTGAATACATTGGTACATAGATGAGCTGTTTTTCTACAGACTGATCGTTCGCACTCATTGGTTTTTGGCTGGTTGACACCACGTATGAAGTGGAAATCGAAGCAGTGAAAACCCAATCTTCCTTTTTAAATCCAAATTGTGTGGTTGTTTCTGATCCTCGACTCCAGACGCTTAATATATTTTGTGGTGACCAGGTACCTTCGGATGGAAGCCAGATGATCCAGTTTTCGATTAGTCGGTTAAAAAGTGTAGGCGAAAAACTGAAATTCCATGAATTATTAGATAGCCTAACATCGGATCCAACTTCTTGGCTGAAGCCACTTTCAGGTTGCAGATCAATATTACCTCCGGGTTGCCAATAGCGGTCATTCAGTGTTGGAATTCGATAGTCTTTGCTTGCTTTTATGCGAAATGAAATCCAATCAGTTGCTGTCAAGGATAAGCCACCGGAGTAGACTAGGGGCACAAACGATAAATCCAATAATTCTTGACGAATAGAAATATTGGTTCTGAAACGGTTGCTTTTTGAGTTATAAAGGTGCGAAGCAAAAAGAGCAGCTTGGTTTTGTCTTGGTCTATTCGAAAAGTTATCTCCCTGAACGGTAGTGTACGTTTCTGATAAACCAAAAATTAGACGGTGACCGCGATGAATTTGATATTGCAACTCAGACTGGAGAATGACACTTTCAAATCCTGTTTTAGAATCAATTTGAGCCTTAGGATCAACGAATGCTATCTCTTCATTTAGATATGAAATTCGACTTTCCAATTTAGTCTTTACACCCGTTCTTAACCACGAAATCATGGATCGATGTGAAGCATCTTGCTGTGTGGATTGATTATTTGATTCTAATAGGGTAGGAGGAATTTCACGATCATTTAACATGCTCCAATGATGGAAGGATAGTGTGTTTTTCAATCCCACCCTGAAGTGATGATCGGTGTAAACGCTCAATTGCTTAAAGCTTGAATGTCTTTGCAGCAATGTATTTGAGGACTCAACCTTCGATATGATTGGAAAGTTGTTTTTTGCATTTCTATATGCTATCCCAGCAAATCCGGCATATTTCTTTTTGCCAAAGGATAGGTTTACCTGGTTTCCAAATTGCTCGAAACTGCCAATTTGCGTGGAAACATTCAATTGTAAATCTTGGTTGTACTCGGCTTTTCTCTCCAATTGCACGACACCTCCAATGGCCCCGCTTCCCCATAAGCTGCTTCCTCCGCCAAAATCGATCCGTGAATTATTAAAGAAGTTGACTGGTATCAAAGAAAAATCGACTTGTCCTGTGGTTGGACTGTTAATAGGAATACCATTCCAAAGCACAGCAGTATGTGCTGCCGATCCCCCTCGAAAGGAAGAAGTGGCAAGCGATCCTTGCCCATAAGATTTGATGAAGACGGAGGTTTCAGCGGCTAGCAAATCTGCCAAATTCCCACCTGCGAATCGATCCAACATCGAGCTGTTAATCATCAAGGACTTGGATCCTGGGCTGGCTGCAGATTGTCGAATGGATAGTATTTCAACACCTTCCAGAGTAATGGCTGAATCGACTTGCCCTAGACATCGCAAAGAGTTGAAGGTCAAAATGATTGCTAAGATCGTGATATGTAATTCAGTTTTTCTCAATGTTCAGGGTCCGCATCAAAAACGATTTCAGGACAATCGTTTTCGAAATTTTAGAACATTGAAATCGGGTATGAAGGATATTATTCTAATAACTCATACCTGACCGATGCCCTTTATCGCGAAGGCGTTGTCATTTCGGTATTGGCAGGTCTCCCGGCTAGTGACATTTCCCCCTTCCTTCCCATACGCCTTAGGCGTACAGTGGATGTTTTGAGGAAAATTCTTGGTCACTTACGGTTGCGCGTCAGCTCATGCTTTAAACATGATTCCCTATTATCAATGATTTTCATCGTTGACCAGTACCGTTTGAAATTTTTAGTTTCCGATGAAAAGAACCGAGGCGAAAGTAGCTCTATTCGGACGATATAATTAGAATTTATTGATTGGCCGATTCACGAACAAATAGACAGCTGAGTCCGATTGATACGTAATTCATTTTATGATTGAGGCCAGTACCAAATGAAAAATCGGCTTGAATGAGATCCGAGAATAAATAGGTGAATCCCGCATCGAAATTGGAAATGTATGTTTTCATGTTATTCAGTTCGCCATGCGGCTCTATGTATATGCCAACCTTGTCGGAAAGGGAATATCCCAATGCCAAAGAATAGGTGAGATCGCCTGAACCTACTCCGAAATAGTTGTATCCCAGATTATAACCTATTCCAAGATCTTCAGTAAGCGCATGCGAGACGCTTAGCTTGCTAATCACTCCTTCAGTTCCATTTGTCAGAGTGGTAGAGCCGGATGGGATGACTAAATGACTCAATATGGCAACCTCTGTTTTTGATTCAGCTTTCCTAAAAAGTTGAATTTTTGTGCCAATTTCAAAATCGCTTATACCAAGCTGCTCTTTGTTATTTGAAATGCTTTTAAAATGTTCTACTTGACTTAACATTCGAATTTCCGCAAAGCGAAATAGTCCAAATCTTAAAAGATTAGTAGGAGCTAATATTTGTCTTTCAGAGAAAGTGGAACCCTCACTAAAACCAACAAGTATTCCTGATTCTATTTGTAAACTTCGAGCCGGAACAGTGGATGAGCTCTCCGTTTGATCGGGTCTGTCGGTATTGATGACTTGAGCTTGAGTAAGATTTACTCCTGTGGAGAGTATGGAAAGAAGAAAAACACTTGTCTATTTTTTTATTTTCATTCGTCAAAAATAACAACTTAGGTTAGTCTAACAAAAAAGAGAGGTAAAGCATAAAATTGAGTTATTACGATATAAGAATGTATTTTTGCAGGGTGAATTCCAATACAGAAGAAAACTACCTCAAGGCTATCTATTTGCTCACAGATGGCATAAGGGAAGTCAACCCGAAGGATGTTAGTGAGCATCTAGGAGTGAAAATGCCTTCGCTAAACAGCATGATGAAACGTTTGGCTGAAAAGGAATTAGTTAGTCATACTAGCTATAAGCCGATAAAACTTACAGATAAAGGCCGAAAGATTGCCGCCCTAATCATTCGAAAACACAGATTGACCGAAATGTTTTTAGTTGAACGAATGGGTTTTGGTTGGGAAGAAGTGCACGAGATAGCCGAACAAATTGAACATATCAAATCGCCCTTGTTTTTCCAAAAAATGAACGAAATTCTAGGATCGCCTAAACAAGACCCGCATGGATCGCCAATTCCTGATGCCAATGGCGAAGTCGCTGAAATGAATTACCCAAAATTGAGTGAGAGCAAGGAAAACCAGAAGTTGAGATTAGTGGCCGTGAATAATTCTTCGGAAGACTTTCTAAAGTTTTTAAATGCTCGGGACATTAGCCTAGGACTGGAGTTAAAAGTGCTGGATATTGAGAGTTTTGATGGCAGCATGTCGGTTGAGTTCGCTGACCAGAGAACACAAACTCTCAGTCAAATCGTTTGCGATCGTTTACTAGTAACACCGATAAAATAGCAGATATGCTTAAAATGAAAACCTCATTGATTTTTTGTGTTGTGGCCGCTACATTAATTACGTCCTGCTCCGAAACTTCTCAGCCAGATCAAGAAAGGTCGAAGTTGAAGGTTTTAGCCACTACTGGGATGATCGCAGATCTGGCTAAAAATATTGCATGTGATTCAGCTGAAGTGATTGCCATGATGGGGCCTGGTGTAGATCCGCACTTATACAAGGCTACACAAGGAGATCTATCGAAAATGCGTTCTGCTGACATAATTCTATACAATGGGCTGCACCTTGAAGGTAAGATGGGGGAAGTGTTAGAGAAGCTGGCGCGATCCAAAAGTGTGATGGCCATTTCGGATGACTTAGAAAGAGACGTATTGCTGGAGGATTCGGTTTTTCAAGGAAATTACGATCCTCATATTTGGTTCGATGTTGCTCTTTGGAGTCAATGCATTCCGAATGTGTTAAAGACGCTGATTGAAAAGGATAGTGCGAATGCGAATTATTACACAAAGAATGCGGAACGCTACAAGGAGAGGTTGGATTCATTGAATTCAGCCGTAGAGAATAAAATTGGATCCATACCAAATGGGAAGAGGATTCTCATTACTGCCCATGATGCATTCAGCTATTTCGGAAGAGCGTATGGTATAGATGTGCGTGGACTTCAAGGGATATCCACTGTATCGGAGTTTGGTCTACGCGATCGGGTGGACTTGATAGACTTTATTGTTGACCGTCAGGTCAATGCCATTTTTGTAGAAACGTCCGTTTCTGAAAAGAACATTCTCTCTATCGTGGAGGGATGTAAATTCAAAGGACATGATTTAACGATTGGAGGAAACCTATATAGCGATGCAATGGGCGCTGAAGGAACCGAACAAGGAACGTATGTTGGAATGGTCGAGCATAATGTCAATACCATTGTTGAAGCGCTTAAATAAATAAAATGAAAGTAGAAGCTACCAATCCAGCTGTTGAGTTTCATGACTTAACGGTTTCGTATGATAAGAAACCGGTGCTTTGGAATATTGATATGACCTTGCCACAGGGTGCTTTGATTGGTATTGTTGGTCCAAATGGTGCGGGAAAATCCACGTTGATAAAGGCGGCTATGGGACTTCTTCCATTAGGATCTGGCTATGTTCGATTATTCAATCAATCTCTGGACGAAGTGCGCCATAGAGTGAGTTATGTACCACAGCGTGAATCAGTCGATTGGGATTTCCCAACCTCTGTATTAGATGTTGTGCTAATGGGGCGATATGGCAAGTTAGGTTTGTTTAGAAGGCCAAGTAATACCGACAAAGAAATTGCCATGAATTGCTTGAAAAAAGTGGGGATGGAAGCATTTACTAAAAGACAGATTTCTCAGCTTTCCGGTGGACAACAACAGCGTGTTTTTCTAGCCCGGGCCTTAGCACAAGAGGCAGATATATATTTCATGGATGAACCTTTTGCTGGGGTTGATGCCGCCACAGAATCCGCACTATTGGGTATTCTTCAAGGCTTGGCAAAAGAGGGTAAAACGGTGGTAGTAGTGCACCATGATTTACAATCTGCGGCCGAATTTTTTGACTGGATTGTATTACTCAACCTTAGGTTAGTGGCCTGTGGCCCAATCAAGGATGTATTTACAAATAAGCTACTTCAGGATACCTATGGCGGTAAATTGACCGTATTGGCTGAAGTAGGTGAATTGGTGAAAAATCGTGAAATACCGAGTAGGGAAAAGTACTAATGGAATTGTTTTTTGAATTCTTTTCATTTCAAGATGCGAGTATCATTTCTGTGGTGATTGGCTCGATATTGCTCACATCATCTTCTGCGGTGGTTGGAACATTTACTTTTCTAAAAAAGAAAGCGCTATTGGGAGATGCAGTCGCCCACGCTGTATTGCCAGGGATATGTTTGGCGTTTATTTTATCTGGAACTAAAAACCCTCTCATTTTAATCATTGGAGCATTTATTACAGGATGGCTTTCATTGATTACCATTGACTTTATTGGTAGTAGAACTAAATTGAAAGAGGATACGGCCATAGCCCTCGTTTTGTCCGTTTTTTTTGGTGTGGGCATACTGATGTTGACCTCCATTCAACACTCAGGAAATGCAGCACAAACCGGTTTAGATTCGTTTCTCTTTGGTAATGCGGCAGCACTTATTGGCACAGATCTTATTGTGTTCGCCTTTGTTTCACTAGTTCTTTTCGGGGTGGTTTCGCTGCTTTTCAAGGAGATGAAAATTTTGGCTTTCGATCCGTCTTTTGCAAAGGTAATCGGATTGCCTGTAAAAACGCTGGAACTTGTTTTAACTTCCATCACTGTGCTTGCAGTTGTTACGGGAATTCAAGCCGTTGGAGTGGTGTTGATGGCTGCAATGCTGATCACACCAGCTGCAGCTGCTAGGTTCTGGACCCAGAATGTCCTTCATATGACCTTGATTGCTGGAGTACTTGGCGCATTTTCAGGATTAGCCGGAGCTTTTGTTAGCTATTCTGCACCAACCATGCCTACGGGTCCTTGGATCGTAATGGTCATTTCCATTATCGCGCTCATATCTTTTTTCTTGGCTCCGAAACGGGGCATTCTATCGCGTAATCTTCAGCAACGGTCACTCAGACATTTGATCATGGACGAAAACCTTTTAAAAGAACTGTATCACATTGGGGAGAAGGATAATACACCGTTCAAGGAGCGTTCTATTGCAGCAATCATGCGAGAGCGCTTTTTTCCTGAAGGTCAATTGAAATCTGGATTAATACGATTAAAACGTAAGGGCTTTTTGGTCAATAAAGACGGTCGCTGGAAATTCACCCAGTTAGGATATGAAAAGGGTCAGCGCATGGTGAAGTTGCATCGATTATGGGAGTTGTACCTGTCGGAGTATTTGAAAATTGCCCCTGATCATGTGCACGAGGATGCAGAAACCATTGAACACGTAATAACTCCTGAACTAGAAGCGCGCCTCGAGAAAATGCTGGCATTTCCAGAAACGGACCCTCACGAAAAGAAGATTCCCTATTAGATGGATGCTTTTTATATCATAGCTACGGCAAGTTTGTTTGCCATATCGTGTTCCATTCTGGGCGCATTTCTCATTTTGAGAAAAATGGCGATGGTTGGTGATGCCATTTCACATGCCGTGCTGCCAGGCATTGTAATTGCCTTCTTGTTTACTGGATCTCGCGATTCCATTACTATGATCATTGGGGCAGGAATTCTAGGAGTATTCACCACCTTTTTAATTGAGTTTTTTCATCGTAGAGCAAGACTTCAAGCAGATGCAGCGATAGGAGTAACATTCACTTGGCTTTTTGCTTTGGGGGTGATCATGGTCTCGCTTTTTGCGGGTCAAATAGACATAGACCAAGATTGCGTGTTGTACGGAGAGATTGCTTACGTGCCTTTGGATTTATGGATTTCCGAGTCTGGAATCAATTTCGGTCCAAGGGCCTTGTACGTAGCATCTGGAATACTAATCATCAACTTGATCTTTTTGTTCATCGGGTACAAACAACTTTACATTACCACTTTTGACCCGCAGTACGCTGCAACAATCGGAGTGGGGGTTACTTTGTGGAATTATTTATTGATGGGTTCCGTATCTATGACTACAGTTGCCGCCTTCGAGTCTGTTGGAGCAATTCTAATCGTGGCTCTCATGGTTGTTCCATCGGCATGCGCTTATCTATTGACACAACGGTTGGAGCAGATGATTCTGTTGGGAGTTCTGATTTCAATTTTCATCAGCGTTGTAGGATACTACTTAGCGGCTATGATTGATGGTTCCATTGCTGGCGGAATCGTAACCGTGTCTGGATGCCTTTTTCTCATGATATTATTGACCCAGGTCTTAAAAAAGAGAGGGGCTAAAACAACGGTGAGTAGTCCAGAAAACCTTGGTTAAGCTATCAGAGCTATACTATCTATTAATCGGCTTAGTTTCAATTGCAATATTTGCATAAAAGCAAGAATTAAATTCTACTAAAAAATGATCGCAAACGCACAAACCATTGCCGTTGATTTTGATGGAACCATTGTGGAACATCAATACCCAAAAATTGGGAAGGAAATGTTGTTTGCATTTGAAACGCTGAAACTTCTTCAGAAAAAAGGACATAGACTTATTCTCTGGACCTTCCGATCGGGAAAGTACTTGGATGAAGCCGTTGAGTATTGCAGAGAAAATGGAATAGAGTTTTATGCTGTAAATAAGAGTTACCCAGAAGAACAATTTGATGAAAGCATAAGCCGAAAAATAGACTGTGATCTGTTCATAGATGACAGAAATGTAGGTGGTTTCCCAGGTTGGGGCGAAATCTATCGCTCATTGCATCCCAATGGAGATGAATTTGAACACATTCTGAGAAATTCAGATGCGCATCACAATAACGCGGGAAAGGTTATTTCTAAACTAAAGGCCTTGTTTGGGGGTGGATAATATTTTGATTCCAAATAGGGGAGAGTCAAGATCTAATCCTGCACTCGCAAAGCTTGATGAGTCTTTGTTGTTTCCAATTTGGTTGAGTAAACTCGGCTTGTTGTAAACAAAAAATCCCTCCCAAATGTGAAGGATTTAACCTTGTGGAGAGAGGGATTACTTTGTGATCCCAGATTGGGGAGGTTCAGAGAAAATTCCAATCGCTGCTTATGCAGCATTCGGTCTTTTTATTTATAGCCCCAATGAGCAAGTTCATGGCCCTAAAAAGAAAAATCCCAGCGCACATTGTGCGTGGGATTTTATCTGCGGAGAGAGGGGGATTCGAACCCCCGGTACTCGTTAAAGTACGCATGTTTAGCAAACATGTGGTTTCAGCCACTCACCCACCTCTCCGTAGGGTTTTTCTAAACAGGCGGCAAATTTAAAATAATACCCTTATCTTTAATTAAGATTATCGCTTTCTTTACTATGGTCACCTTATTTCCATTCAAACTGATGTTCCAAGATTGAGCCGGAAAGATTTTTTTGGCGTATCGTAAATAGACCCGAGTGCGTTTGGTTAAGCGATCTGGCGATGTACTTGGGTTTAGAGGTTCGCCAGCAAATTCGAATGCATGTATGCTTGGGTTCTTCAGAAAAAAGTCCTGAATAATCGCTTCAATTGTGTTCATGACAGAATAAAACTCCCCGCGATTTACCAAGACGTATTCTTCTCCTTCAAACTCATCATTCAATACGCCAAAGACGATCGTTGAAGACAATATATCCGCCTGTTTTCTACCAAATCGCACTTCATACCGAATGCCTTCATCTGTGGTGAAAAAGTAAATTCCAGCTGATGCAATACTGGGTGCTTCTATGGAATATATTTTGGGCAAAAGGAATAGAGTTTGCACAAGTTTAAGAATTTATCTTTGCCCTCAGAATATGGCAGTAAAATTAGGTAAGTGGGTTGCGGGTGGCCTTGGTTGGGCCCTTGGTGGACCCATTGGAGCATTAGCAGGTTTTCTGGTTGGATACATGTGGGATAGTGCCACTGAAGTACCGGTGGATGGTAATACACGGTCTAACCAGAAGCGCACAACACAAGGTGATTTCTACATAAGTTTTCTCGTTCTGGCCTCAGCTATGATGAAGGCTGATGACCGAGTATTAAAATCCGAGCTGAATTACGTAAAGGAGTTTTTGAATAGTCAGTTTAAACCTCAGCAAACAGCTGAATTACTGCAGGCGCTGAGGGAACTATTGAAACAAGATGTACATCTGGGCCCTGTTTGTAATCAGATTAGGACATATATGAGTCATGCCCAGCGTTTGCAGTTGGTGCACTTTCTTGTGGGAATTGCAAATGCAGATGGGGAGATTCATCCCAATGAATGGTCCCTATTAGAATCAATTGCTAGGCAATTGAACGTGAATCACAAAGATTTAGAATCGCTGTCAGCGATGTATCAAGTCGATAATGATCGGTATTATCGCATCCTCGAAATTGAAAAGGACGCTACTCAAGATGAAATCAAAAAGGCGTATCGAAAAATGGTTAAGAAGTATCATCCAGACAAATTGGGCGATATAGGAGAAGAAGCTAAGAATGCGGCCACAGAAAAGTTTAGAATGGTCCAAGAGGCATATGATGAATTAAACAAACAATAGAAATGAATAGAAGAATTATAGTTACAGTATCAATGATGGCGGTTATGTCAGTGGCAATGGCTCAAAAGCCATCTGCACAAAAGCAGGATGAAATAATTGAAGGACAAAAGGCTTTAGATGTTAAGCTTGACGAGGTCATTAAGCTTCAAAATGAGGTTCAATCGCTGTATGGAAGCGATATGAACATGGAAAATGAAGTAACCAAGGTATCTTATGCTTATGGTTTATCAATTGGCGAAAACATGAAATCACAAGGCATTGCAAACGTTGATTTTTTTGCAATGAACAAGGGTTTACTGGATGCGTTTACGAACGGAAAAGATCAGAAAATGACTATCCAAGAAGCACAGCAATTTTTGAATGATTATATCGGTCAGCTTATGGCAATGAGGGCAGAACAAGCCAAGGTTGCTGGTCAAAAATGGCTGGCGGAAAACGCGAAAAAGCCTGGAGTTAAGGTGACAGAAAGCGGATTACAATATGAAGTAATGAAGGGGGCTGAAGGAGCGAAGCCAGGTCCAAAAACAGAAGTTACCGTCCATTATCACGGTATGTTAACCAATGGTGATGTATTCGATAGTTCAGTAGACCGCGGAACACCCGCTACCTTTGGTTTAGATAAAGTAATCCCAGGTTGGACGGAAGGTCTTCAGTTAATGAGCGAAGGATCAAAGTATAAATTTTATATTCCAAGCGAGTTAGGCTATGGAGAGCGCTCACCAGGTGGGGCGATAGGTCCAAATGAAGTTTTGGTTTTTGAGGTAGAGCTTTTATCTGTCAAGAAATAAAATAATTATTAAGCATAAAAAAAGGCGACCAATGGGTCGCCTTTTTTTATGTGTTGAAATAAATTATTTCATTGATTTCCACTCGTTAATATCATCTTGTATTCTTGACGTATATGAGAATTCTTCATTCTTAGCTTTTGCATCCTTGGTGCCAATCTCAATGGCTTTTTCTGCCTTAGTAATAGCTGACTTATAATCTTTGGATTGAGCTAACAAGTCCGCATAAACCCAAAAGCTATACCAGTTGTCACCCTTAAGTTCTGTAGATTGCTTAATCCACTCTAAGCCTTGCTTGTTCATTTTTCCATTATCACGAGCGTAAGCTGCAGCAGAACGATATACTTTCCACTTATCTTCAGCTGATGCCTCAGCGATTGCCGCATTGATATTAAGCATTGCTTGATCGGTTGGGTCAGCTTTGATCTCTAAGGACATTCGAATGTTTTCCCAATCCATTACCATCATAGCTGACTTTTCAGTGATAGAAAGGAATCTATATTCTAAGCTCTCAACCATTTCTGCCGACTTTGTCGTCTTCGCCATCACACGTAATTGATCATTCTCCTTTTTATAATCACCTGCTCCCCAAAGTTCAGTTTCTTTGTTAAAGATAACAGTCCATTCACCTTCCTTCGCTGGTATGATGAAAATGGAGTACTCGCCCTTAGGTAGGTCCTTACCCTGAACTTTTATATCAGAAGATGTGCTGAACATGGTGGCTTTATTGGCGCCTGCTCTCCAAACCTCATCAAAGGCGACAAGCTCTCCCCAAATGGTTCGGCCTTTTACACTTGGTCGTGAATATTTTACCATGACGTCCGTCAAACCAACGCGTTGTTCAACTTCGGCAGCAGGACTTGGTTTTGGGAGGTCTTGCGACATGGCCGTAATCGAGGTCATAGCAAGAATGGTTAGTGATAGTATCAGTTTTTTCATTTTTATATTATTTAAACTATTGAACAGAAAAAAGGGTCGATATGTTCCGACCCTTTAATTTAAGTGCTATGCTAATTAAGCATACATGATTTTATCTTTCGCATAGAATCCTTCAGCCAATTTTGTCTTTACCTTCTGGAAGATCTCAACAGTGTAGTTTACGTCTTCTTCTGTGTGCATTGCTGTCGGGATTACACGCAACATAATTGTGTCTTTTGGAACGACAGGATAAATCACCATAGAACAGAAAATACCATAGTTTTCTCTTAAATCCATGATAACATTTGCTGCTTCAAATGGACCTCCACTTAAGAAAACAGGTGTTACACAAGAGTTGGTTCGTCCCAGGTTGAAACCATTTTCTCTAAGCTTTGCTTGCAACATGTTTGTCACTTTCCAAAGGTTTTCTTTTAGCTCAGGACGTGTTCTCATTAACTCAAGTCTCTTCAACGCACCAATAACCAGTGGGAGGGGAAGTGATTTTGCAAAAATTTGAGAACGCGTATTGTATCGTAAATACTCAATGATTTTCTCATCAGAAGAAACATAAGCTCCAATGGTAGCAAAAGCCTTAGCGAAGGTTCCGAAATAAACATCGATGCCATCCATACAACCTTGCTCTTCGCCAGTACCAGCTCCAGTCGCGCCAAGTGTCCCAACACCATGTGCATCATCTACAAAAAGTCTGAAACTATAGTTCTTTTTAAGATCAACGATTTCTTTCAATTTACCCTGGTCGCCAGCCATGCCAAACACACCTTCTGTAATGACTAGAATACCACCTGTGGTATTTTCAACAAGCTTAGTAGCTCTCTCGAGTTGAACTTTCAAGCTATCCATGTCATTGTGTTGATATACGAAACGCTTACCAACATGCATTCTCATGCCATCCATGATACATGCGTGAGATTCACTATCATATACAATAACATCATTTCTATCTACAAGCGCATCAATGGTGGATGCACAACCTTGATATCCGAAGTTCAATAGAATAGTGTCTTCTTTTCCCATAAACGATGAGAGCTCGTTCTCCAACTGCTCATGATAGTTTGTGTTACCAGACATCATTCTGGCGCCCATTGGATAGGCAAGTCCCCATTCTTCTGTTGCTTTAGAGTCAGCTTCTCTTACTTCTGGATGGTTACCTAGGCCTAGATAATTGTTTAAACTCCAGACAAGCACGTCTTTTCCTCGGAATTTCATACGATTAGATATTTGCCCTTCCAACTTCGGGAAAAAGAAATACCCATGTCCTACATTACTATACTGGCCTAATGGGCCTTTGTTTTCCTTGATTTTGTCGAAAATGTCTTTCATAAATGAAATCGGTGTATTTCGGTTTGTATGGCGCAAATGTACTACTAACTCACATTTCTTAACGAATTGTAAAGCCTATGTAACAAAGCATTTATTAACACGTCAAATCAAGTGCTAATCTTACTTTTGCGCGCTTCATGAAAAAAAGGGTTTTCTATTTTTCCATCCTAATCGTAATGGCAGTTCTCGCATCATGCACTGAGTACCGAAAGGTGCTGAAAAGTGATGATATGCAGTACAAATACGATAAGGCGCTAGAATATATGGAGGCAGAAAAGTACACAAGAGCCTACCCCTTATTAGATGAGCTCTATATCCTTTACCGAGGTTCCAGCAAAGGAGAAAAAATAGCGTACTTACTTGCCGAATGTGAATTTGGTATGAAAGATTACATTTTGGCAGGACATCGCTTTGGTCGCTTCCATAAAGATTATCCAGGTTCAGATTTGGGTGAAAAGGCGCAGTTTCTTTCAGCATTTTGTGCGTATAAAATGTCGCCCAAAGCTTCTCTAGATCAAACAGACACATATAAAGCAATACGATCCTTTCAACTATTTACAATTGAGCATCCAGAGAGTGAGCTCATTGATAGCTGCAATACTCTGCTGGATGAGTTAAGGTATAAACTAGAGTTGAAGGAATACCGAGGCGCCAAGCTTTACTACAAGAGAGAGTCGTATAGAGCCGCAGCGGTTTCTTTAAAGAATTTCAACGATCGATATCCAAATAGTCAATACAAGGAAGAGACATGGTTCTTATGGTATAAAGCATCATATCTTTTAGCAATAAATAGTGTCGCAGAGAAAAAAGTTGAGCGGATTGAATCTGCTATGAAAGCATACGTTACCTTTGCCGACCGGTTTCCGGAAAGCAAGTACCTCAAGGAAGCGCAATCGCTGAAAGAAAACTTGGATAAAAATCTAGAAATCGCTCAAAACGAAAGTTGATATGGATACGCTAAAAAAATATCAGAAATTAGAAGCATCACCTAGTATTATCACTAGAGATGTTATTACTCTTGAGGAGAATGCAGGCAATGTGTACGAAGCAATTTCGATCATTGGAAAGCGGGCTAATCAAGTTGGAACTGCATTGAAGCAAGAGCTTGATCAAAAACTTCAAGAGTTTGCATCTGTAACTGATGGCTTAGAGGAGATTTTTGAGAATCGAGAACAAATTGAGATTTCAAAAATGTATGAGCGTTTGCCTAAGCCGTCTGCACTTGCGATGGAGGAATTTTTAGCTGGTAAGGTATATCACAGAAATCCGGATACCGATTTGGACGAAAGTTCAGAAGCCTCTGAATAACACATGCTCCGTGTTACGAGGAAAAAAGATATTGCTTGGAATTACGGGCAGTATTGCAGCCTATAAATCAATACTTCTTGTTAGAGAATTAATAAAGCTTGGTGCGGAAGTACAGGTCATTTGCACCCCATCCGCTCTTGATTTTGTTACTCCAATCACCCTGAGCACACTATCTAAAAAGCCACTACTGTCTGATTTCGTTACGGACAAAAAGACAGGAGAATGGGCAAACCATGTGGACTTGGGCAAATGGGCGGATCTAATGGTGATTGCTCCACTATCTGCCAACACATTAGGGAAAATGGTCACTGGTATCTGTGACAATCTATTGATGGCTACCTATTTGAGCGCTGATTGTCCTGTGATGGTGGCTCCAGCCATGGACTTGGATATGTATAAGCACATTACAACATCAGAAAACATAAACGCTCTTTTACAAAGAGGAGTCCAGATAATAGAGCCAGGTGAGGGCGAACTAGCCAGTGGTTTGGTCGGTAAAGGACGGATGGCTGAACCTGAAGAAATCGCTCAAATAATTGAGCAGAATCTCGTGGGGAGTTCTCCATTGATTGCGAAGAAGATAGTGATCACCGCGGGGCCGACCTATGAAAGAATTGATCCGGTTCGATTCATTGGTAATTACAGTACTGGTAAAATGGGGTACGCGATTGCTGAATCGGCATTGAGTCGTGGCGCAGATGTCACCTTGATCAGCGGGCCATCTAGGCTTCAAGCTCCAGAAGGAGTGAAGTTTGTTTCGGTAGAATCTGCCAATGAAATGTTTAATGCAGTTGAAGCTGTTTATTCGGATTGTGATGCGCTGATCATGTCTGCTGCAGTGGCAGATTTCAAACCAAAGAACACATTTGAATCCAAACAAAAGAAAGCTTCTAGTTCTTTGAATACTATCGAGTTGATAGATACTGTCGATATTTTGAAGTTTAGTGGAGAGAAAAAGGTTGGTCAGAAACTAATTGGTTTTGCGTTAGAAACTGATAATGAGTTGGAAAATGCTCGATTAAAACTGCAAAATAAAAACCTTGATATGCTCGTTCTAAATTCTTTGAACGACAAAGGGGCTGGTTTTGGAACTGACACAAACAAGGTTACCTTCGTTTTCAACAATCATGAAGTAATGCATGAACTCAAATCGAAACGTGAAGTTGCCAATGACATTATCGATGCACTTGAAAAAATGGTCTAGCCTAGTATTATTCATCCTCTTGTGCATGGGATCTGCTCAGGCTCAAGAGTTAAATTGTTCGGTTCAAATCAATAGTTCGCAAATCGCCATTGGAGACCAAGCAATTTTTGATGCATTGCAGAGATCCGTTTTCGAGTTCATGAATAACAGAAGGTGGACTTCTGACAAATATTCTCCGGCTGAAAGGATCGATTGTAGCATATTGATCACGATCGATAAGCAACTCTCTACGGACGAATTTGAAGCTACCGTCCAGATATCTTCATCCAGACCGGTTTACGGTAGTACATATACATCGACAATTTTTAGATATCAAGACGAAGCTGTCCGGTTCAAATACCTTCAATTCGATGTACTTGATTTTTCGGAGAACGCATACATCTCTGAGTTGACTTCGGTACTTGGTTATTATGCATACGTAATTCTTGCGCATGATTATGATACCTACTCGCTCATGGGTGGGCAAGAACATTGGCAAATGGCTCAGAGAGTGGTTACCAATGCACAAACGAGTGGTGGTTCAGGTTGGCAATCATTTAAAGACAGAAATAATCGATATTGGATCGTTCAAAATGCTTTAAACGATCGATTCAAATCTTTGAGAGAGTGTTATTACATCTATCATCGAAAGGGCTTTGATCAATTGTCAGAGAACGTTCAAGCGGGGAGGGCAGAGGTCTTGAAAGCCATCAGGTTAATTGAGAAAACACATCGAAACGAGCCAAATTCCGTGAATCAAAGGCTGTTTTTCACAGCTAAGAATGATGAGATCGTTAAACTGTTTTCGAAGGCAGAGCCTGCTGAAAAAAATGAATTACTTCCATTGTTGGATGTGATTGATCCAGCGAACTCCACGAAGTATCTAGCGATAAAAGAAGGGGGGAGGTAGTTACCTCAGTTACATCTTCTCTTGGATTGAATCAACGATGCCGTATTTCAAGGCTTCCTCGGCATTTAACCAATGATCTCGATTAAAATCTTTCATCACCTTTTCGAAAGTTTGACCACAATTATCCGCAAGGATATGGGCGCTTAACTCTTTGATTTTCAATATCTCTTTTGACTGAATCTCGATATCACTTGCCGTTCCTTGAAATCCACCAAGGCTAGGTTGATGAATCATGACACGACCATGTTTGAATATAGCTCGTTTTCCCTTTTGACCACCCGAGAGAAGGATTGATCCCATAGATGCCGCAAGTCCCATGCAGATAGTGTTAACAGGTGACTGAATCATTTGCATTGCATCATAAACAGCCATTCCAGAAGTGACATAGCCACCAGGTGAGTTGATAAAGAAATTTATTTCTTCTCCAGGTTTATCAGCGTCCAAGTAAAACAGTCGATCAATCACATGCTTTGCAGAATCGTCATCCACACCACCCCACAAGAAAACCATTCTTTTCTCAAGATATTTCTTGCTAATTAGCGATTGCTCGCCCGTTTTGTCAGCCTTCTCCTCACTTTTTTTATCGCCTGCTTCACTCATGAAATGTCTCATTCTATATCGATTTTTAGATCAGCACCAAACCTAATGGAAAAATAGATTCATGCAGAAATGAAGACTAAAGATTTGATAGAAAGATATCGTTATTTAGGTTCAATGTTCAATGCGTTATAGTCTTCATGTATAAGTGCCTGAGAACTATTGGTTGATCGATCATATTTGTAGAGACCAGTTTTAAACTCTGTAATGTCCAGCTTAGTGAAATATATCAAGTCTGAATTTCCGAATCTGGGTGCCAGATTTAAATGAATGTCTTCAATTAATGTGTTCACCTCACCGGTGTTTACGTCCAATTCTAGTATGGCCCATTTCCCGATACTTAAGTAGGTTGGGTTTATTAATGATTCGAAAATCACTTTATCTCCGGTGCTATTAATTGAAGGGCCTTGATCCCTAGTTTGGTTATTAGTGAGGCGTGTCTCTTGACCGGTGCTAACGTCAATTTTAAATAGCTCCAGGTTTTCAGAATCGGGAGTTTCATCTGAAGGAGCAATGGCGCAAATAATTGTCGAGTCATCATTAGTGAAAATTGGGTCGAAATAATCATATTCATTTCGTTGTGAAATGATTTGCGGGTTTTTCCCATCGACATCACAAATAATCAATTGCCATGAGGTAGTGTCATATTTTTTCCCGCTGAATACAATCTTGTCTCCATTGGTTGACCACGAAGGAGATGCGTGCACCTTCCAGCTAGAAGTGTCGGAGGCGAATATTGTTTGATCTACTCCGCTATTGTTTGATAAGATATGTAGCTCTGAACGTTGTATGTTTTGAATATCGTCCTCAGCAGGCGTTGAGATATATAGAATCTGAGATCGGTCAAAGTTTGACCTTGGCCAGAAATTATTCTGTTTATCACCTGAAGTAAGTTGTACAGTGCTGCCGTGCAACCAATGCCACAGCTCAAAACTTCCTGTCTGATCAGAAGCATAGAAAAAATCTTCCTGATCAAACTCTGGTTCTATTTGTGGTCCATTGTTTTTGCAACCAAATGAGGTGATTAAAACAATCAAAAGAAGTTTTGTAATTCTGAACATACTCATTAAATACAGACGCAGAATATTGTCTTTGTGACTGGAAAGTTAAGCAACAATAGACGAACACAATTAAAATGACGTTGAGTCTCGCTTATATGCGCATTTTCATTGGTGAATGCGTTTTATTTGCAGCATCTTACAACCTTTTAAATATGGATTCCCTCTTGGGCTGTTGTTCGGAGTGTATCTCTACGTTCAAATTGCGTTTGGACTGGAAGAGCATACTCTATTTAGATGGTTGATTTCAGCATCTTCTTGCGTGTTTTTTACAATCGCAAATTTGTATTTATCAGCTAGAGCCAACAATGAGATTCGAATAGCTTGGTTTATAGGATTTACTCAGGCCATAGCTTCATCCATCGTTTTTGGATTGATCATAGTGGTCTTAGGGGATCTGATTTTTACTGAAGAATTGAGTGTTCAACAGCGTTTATATATCGCAACGATGGAATTCATAAGCATTATGACAATGACCATTATTATGCAATCAGTGGTTATTCCAATTTATATTAAGCTTAGAAACAAATGATAGGAGACGATAAGGCGAAAGCAAAGCTGGCAGAAAAGACTTGGAGTGAAATTAAATCCAACGATTCTTGGGCCATTTTCAAGATCATGGCAGAATTTGTTGAAGCATTCGATAAGTTGGCCAAAATTGGACCTTGTGTAAGTGTTTTTGGTTCAGCGAGAACAGATCCGTCGAATGAATACTATAAAGTTGCTCAAGAAGTTGCGTTGAGGTTAACAGCAGAAGGCTATGGAGTAATCAGTGGTGGCGGCCCAGGAATTATGGAGGCAGCAAATAAAGGAGCGCGTCAGGGTGGGGGCAAGTCTGTGGGTTTAAATATTGACCTGCCATTTGAACAGCAATCAAACCCATACATAGATAAAGACAAACTCATCAACTTTGATTATTTCTTCGTTCGAAAGGTAATGTTCATGAAATATGCCCAAGGTTTTATTGTTTTACCTGGCGGTTTCGGAACATTAGATGAATTGTTTGAAGCATTCACTTTGATACAGACCAATAAAATCGGACGGTTTCCGATCATATTAATGGGTACTTCATATTGGTCAGGATTATTTGATTGGGTTAAGAATACAATGTTGGCTGAAGGCAATATCAACAAGGAGGACCTCGATCTTTTCAAGATGACGGATGACGTTGATGTGGCAATTGCAGAGATCAAGGCATATTATGATAAAAATAGTCTGCACCCTAATTTCTAGCCAATTAACAAATTTCTGTTTGTAATTGTGATCGCGAGCAGTTTTGTCCGCATAAGACCAAGGTAGATTTGTGTTCCAAGGAAACTAAATCCCTTGGCACCATGCTTAAGCAACTAATCATCCTTTTCAATTTATTGTCTTTTATCATTATCACCGCAATTCTTCCAGCGGACATTAAAATAGAGACAAAGCTCCCAGACAACTCAACATTTGTGAAAGATTCAACCTACATCATCGAGGTTGACATTACAAAGGGGCCAATATTTGGATTCGCAAAGTTTCAACAAAACATTCCAGCTGGTTACATAGCGCAGCCGGTGAATACAGCGGATGCATCATTCACCTTTGCAGATGGTAAAATCAAGTTCATCTGGATGGCTATACCTGAAACTGAACATGTGGTTGTAAGCTACGCCTTAACCGCAACCGCTGATGCCCCGGCAACTGGAGTGATTGATGGTAAACTCTCATATATTGAGGATAATGAACGAAAGAGCTATGATATTCCAAGTATTCCGATCAAGGCCATATCTGATGAACCTGTGGTTGAGAAAATACCAGCCTTCGCAGCCATTAGTAGAAATGTAACGGACTTAGGAAATAATCAATATGAAGTAAGTATCAATATCCAAAAAAGAGGGATAGAGGGATTTGGTAAGTTGGAAGAGTATTTGCCAGAAGGGGCGGAGGCAACTGTGATTGAAAATAATAAAGCGGTATTCAGCCAAGTAGACGACAAAGGTAAATTCGTTTGGATGGCTGTTCCAAACGAAAATAAGTTTAGTGTTACTTATAAGGTAGTAAGTGATCATGATATTCAATCTGAATTATCTGCCATGGAAGGAAACTTCTCCTTCCTAGATGGAAATGAAACTAAAACAGTTGCTGTCTTAGGAGGTGCTCCTATTGCAACTAAACCTGTGGTTGCCGTTTCGCAACCCCCAGTACTTGAAAAGGAGGTGGCACCTGTCAAAGAAGAGATTGCAGCTTTAGAAACTCCGCAAAAAGAAGCTGCAGCAGAGGAGAAGGTAGTTGAACCAAAGCAGGAGATCGCATCTGTAGAGCCGAAAACTGTAGAGCCGAAAATTGAAAAAGTTGTAGAGCCAGTTCAAAAGGAAGAAATTGAAGAGGTAGCTGAAGTTGTCGAGCAGCCAATAGTTAAGGAAACTCCTGCAGTTATAGAAAAGCCAAAGGAGGAATTGATTGCTGCAAAAGAATCAAAGTTGAATATTCCAGATCCTAACACAGGCGTTTCTTATAAAGTTCAGATTGCTGCCGGTAAGAAGGTAGTTTCAGATGCTTTTCTGAGAAAAACATACAAATACCAAGAACAATATGGTATTGAGAATCATGAAGGTTGGGTGAAGTATACAACTGGAGATTACAATGTTTATAAAGGCGCACGTGACAAAAGAGAGCAGCTAGCCAATGCTGGGCACAATTTCCCTAGCCCCTTTGTTACCGCTTACAACGAAGGAAAGCGTATTACCGTTCAAGAAGCACTGATGATTTCCAACCAGAAATGGTTTAAATAAAATTCATTGCGCACTAAAAATTGTTGTGTGTTGTGGCTTTCCTTACATTAGCGTTTTATAACCCATTTGAGAGCTTTGATGAGCGCTTTCCGTTTACAACAAATACTATTCACACTTCTATTAACGCTTGGAGCATTTTTATATGCACCAACGCTGTTTTCACAGGAGGCTGATTCAAATGCAACACCTGAGGTAGTTGCTGAGCCCGCTACTCAATCTGCTGAACCTTCCGCTGAGCCAGAAGTAACTGTTGAACCAGAATCAGATGCTGAACCGACCACTGAACCAGCTGTGATTGCTGTGCCAATTGTTGAAACAGAGGCGGTTGATAAACCAGCCGCTAAGACTTCCGCTCAACCGCTGGTGGAACCAGAATTGCCAGATTCACTCAAAGAGAAAGAATGGAATATTCGCCCTAAGATTGGTGTGGGGGTAGGAATGATGAATTATCAAGGCGACTTAATTGCCTCTAGGGGTTATTTCAATCCTTTCCAGAATAGAACGGCCGTACACATAAATGCTGCGCAGGCTTTGAATGAAACATTCGATTTGAATTTTTTCATGTTATATGGCTCCCTAGGGGCCGATGAACGCACCTTGGTAAGAAACCTAAACTTTAGAAGTCGGGTTACAGCAGGAGGTGTTGCGCTGAGCTACAACTTCAGTAATTTCTTCAAGCCAACAAATAAACTCACACCTTTTGTATCACTTGGATTTGAAGTTTTCGAATTCCAGTCAAAAACAGATCTCCGTGACAGTTATGGTAATGAATACCAATACTGGAGCGATGGTACTATAAAGAATATTGCGGAAGACGATAAAGAGGCGGGCACAGCCATTGAAATTACGCGGGACTATGTTTACGAAACGGATATTCGAGATAATAATGCCGATGGATTTGGCGATTATTCAGAACGTTCATACGCCATTCCAGCCGCTCTTGGGTTTAACTTGGCATTGAATAATAAGTTGGATTTCGCGATGGGTCTTGAATACCATTGGACATTCACAGATTATATTGATGGAGTTACCGTTGATTCTCGCGGAATTCGACAAGGAAACAAGCAATCGGATAAGTTCCTTCATACATTTGCTCGATTGAGCTATGATTTGACTCCAGTTCCGCATGAAGATGCCCCAGACTTTAGTGGTGGTGATAATGGAGATGCCGACCAAGATAGTATACCAGATTTCTTAGACGACTGCCCAGGAACTCCTATTGGAATTGAAGTGGATTCTAAGGGCTGTCCACTGGATAGTGATGGTGATGGTGTGCCAGATTTCTCTGATGCAGAATTGAACTCTCCCGAGGGTTCAGTAGTTGATTCCAGTGGTGTGGCTCTAACAGATGCTGATCTAGAGCAGTTATATCTTGAGTGGACCGATGAGACAGGTAAGTATGCTCAATACACAAATTCTTCCTATTCGCTGGAAACTGCCGAGCGCAAGACTAAGCGTAAACAGAAAGAATACACCGTTAAGATTGGTGAATTCGAAAATGGAATTAGTGATAGTATAGCCAATGTTCTCTTAGGAATGCCCGAGGTGACCACGCGAATCACTGAGGATGGGGTCACTGTAATTGAAATGGCAGGCTTTGACAATCTTCCAGAAGCTTTGGCGAAGAAGATTCAACTGGAAAGTGCTGGAATCTCTACCGGTGATATATCAGAAACAAGTTCGTCTGGCGGTTCTAAACGGGTGAGCACAGTTGAAACAGACATGATCGCTAGCGAAACAATGGGAATGACCGTAGATGAGATTATCGCTAAGAACAAAACTCTACCAAAAGCGAAACGATTAATACTAGATCCTAGTGATTACACGCTAGATAGAGCCATTGACCCTCGCAGTGTGTCAAGAGCAGATGATTCCAAGTTTGGAAATCAAACTGTATATCGAGTTCAAATTGGCGCTTATGCAAACTTGTTGTCAAAGGATGTATTTGATGGAATACCTGATTTGGTTGTGATCACAACTTCAGATGGATTGACGAGGTATTACGTGGGAGCGGTCACTTCCTATAAACAAGCCGCTTCAAGAAAGATCGATATGATCCAAATGGGATTTGATGGTTCACACGTGATTCCATTTAAGGAAGGGCAGCGAGCAATGATAAACTCTTCCGGAGGAGTTGAGATGGCGAATAGCAAACCTCGGGAGATGGCTGATAATTTTGGTAAGGTTAAATTTAAAATTCAGATTGGCCTGTTCACTGGTCAAATCCCAACTGACGTCTTGAATCAAATGATGGACTTAGGTAGAATTGATCAGCGTGATGCAGAGGCTGGCGCTGTGAGATACATGACAGGAGAATTTAACAGTTTCGGAGATGCTGAAGTATACAAGGATGAGTTAATTTCGAAGGGCTTTAACGATGCTACCATCGTTGGCGAACATGAAGGAAAAATCATTTCGGCAACAGAGGGCATTCAACTACTTAACAAATAAGAATTATGAAAAAGTCAATATTAATCGCTGCGGCAGTAATGTTCTCGGCAGTGGGGTTTTCACAAACTGCTGAAACATTAGCAAAGCCGAAATCTGAAGCGCATTGTGCAGAAGGTAAGAAAGCTTGTTGTGCTGAAGGCGAGAAAAAGGCGTGTTGCGCCAAGGGTGAAACTGCGGAGGCAAAGTCCGATAAGGATATGGTTGATCCATTGAATGCTACTGATCCTCGTAAAAAGGAAAAGTCTGACAAGAAAAAAAGCAGTTCGCTTTAGATGAAAAATCAAAAATTTAAAAAAGGTGGCCTTTCAGCCGCCTTTTTTAATGTCCATTTTTTTCTATTACTCACCTTCTTTGTTGGATATGTCAATGAATCACTTGCACAGAAAAGCGATGTAAAATTCGTTTTCTACAACGTTGAAAACTTGTTTGATACAATTGACAATCCGTTAACCTTTGATGAAGATTTTACCCCACAAGGTAAATTGGTCTATGATTCTAAAAGGTTCACCACCAAACTTGAAAACATCGCTTCGGTACTGAATTCAATTTCGCCAAATGAAGCACCTGCTATTATAGGATTATGTGAGGTGGAAAATAGGTTTGTATTAGAGGAGTTGGTTCAATTGCTGGAAGTAGGAACCTGGGATATCCTTCATTTTGAATCTCCTGATGGTCGAGGTATTGACAATGCCATTATTTACAATTTGGACAAAGTGATTTTTGCGTCCTCAGCAGTGTATACTGTTGATCTTGGTTCAGGTGAGCGTCCGACAAGGGACATACTCTTTGGAGAGTTCACAACTATTGGAAACCATAAACCTATTGGTGTCTTTGTAAACCATTGGCCGTCAAGATACGGTGGAGTAGAAGCCACTGCATGGAAGCGAATGAAAGCATCGAATGCTCTGTCAAATGCCATCGAAGCGGAGCTCTTAAATACTCCTTCTCTTAATATAATATGTATGGGAGATTTTAACGATCATCCAGATGACCCAAGTCTAATGGCTTTAATAAATTGCGATACAGGCTCGTGCCTTGTAAATCTATTCGAACAGTTTATCGATTCTATTCCGGGTACCTATGTTTACCGAGGTGAGTGGGGCGTACTGGATCAAATTCTCGTAAACCAAGCAATATTTTAGGTGAAAATGGGGTTCATGCCAAACAGGTGGATGCGGCTATATTTATAAGTGACTTCATGTTATATGAAAGTGCCAAATCAGGAGAGAAATTCCCCAGTAGGTCTTATAGTGGGGTAAAGTATTTTGGGGGCTACTCTGATCATTTACCCATTATTTTGACTTTACACCTTGATTAGGAATTCCTAAAAAACTATAAACCTTTTCATCATAGCGGGGTTGGAGTCAATATTACCTACCTTAGATACGTTTCAAATCAATGAATAAACTACTCATTATATTTTTCTGTGCTCTATCTAGTTTAAGTCTAGGTCAAAATGATATCAATAAGGACCTTGATAAACTAGAATTGTTTATCAAAAGCTTGGATCAGCGATATGTAGATTCAATCGAGACCTCAGCAATCATTGAAAGTGGTATGAAGGCAATGCTTAAAGAGCTTGATCCACATTCTGTGTATTTCAGTCCTGAACAATACAAAGCTGCTAACGAGCCGCTTAAAGGGCAATTCAAGGGGATAGGAATTCGATATCAAGTCATTGATGATACGCTTACTGTCATTGAGGTCCTTGGAAAAAGCCCAGCAGAAAAGGGAGGACTATTGATTGGGGATCAGCTCATTGCGATAGGAACAGACACTCTGTCTGGGCAAAAAATGCGCTCGTCCAAAATGTCGGAGAGAATAAAAGATCCAATAAACACAGATCGTCCATTTTTGATCCAGCGTCAAAGTGAAAATGTGGAATTGGCTCTGGGGCGTGAAAACGTTACCGTTTCTAGTGTACCTGCTTATTTTATGTTGAACAAAGACGTAGGGTATATTAAGCTGAACCGATTTAGCTCAACCAGTTTAACTGACTTTCGCAATGCGCTTGACGAATTAGAAAAAGAGGGGATGCAAGAGTTAATCTTTGATCTGCGTGGCAATAGCGGTGGCTACTTGAACGTGGCTATCCGAATCATAGACGAATTCTTAGAGGATCGAAAACTTATAGTTTACACGGAAGGTACGCACCAATCAAAAAAAGAAACTTATGCCATTTCGGGCGGTCGTTTCACTAAAGGGGACTTAGTAGTGCTGATTGATGAAAGATCGGCCTCGGCAAGTGAAATTGTGGCCGGTGCCGTTCAAGATTGGGACCGCGGATTGATCGTAGGTCGTAGATCTTATGGTAAAGGACTAGTTCAGCGTACCATCGAATTTGAAGATGGTTCTGCGATGCGACTCACAATTTCTCGTTATTATACTCCAACGGGTCGAAGTATACAACGCCCTTATGATGAAGGTGTAGACGCCTATAGAAAAGAACTTAGTGCTAGAAAGAAATCGGGTGAATTCTATTCCAAAGATTCCATGAAGCTGGATACTTCATTTGTCTATTTTACTCCCTCACGTAGAAAAGTATATGGTGGAGGAGGAATCGTTCCAGATGTCTTTATAGCCGCGGATACGGCAAATCCAAATCCAATTTGGTCGCAGATTAACAAGACCAATTTGCACTACTTGTACGCATTGAATTATGCACGAAATCGTCAGCAAGAGTTGGAAAAAACATATCCGACAATTTTAGATTACTCGACCAATTTTGAGCTTTCAAGTACTGAAATGAGTGATTTAAAATCTATGCTCACACATCGTGGATTCGAGTTTACAGAGGAAGACTTTACCAGCGGCTATGACGATTTGAAAAACTCTGTGGAGGGTCTCATCTCGCGATTTACCTATGGTTATACAGATCAAGTTTATTTCGTTCAGTCTAAGGATAAAGCGGTTATGAGAGCCTTAGATGTGATTCAGAACGATACGTTTAGCGAACTTGGTTTGAGATGATGAGACTCGGTCATATTCTGGGTTTTGTGCTTCTAATGTGTGCAATTCTACATTCCTTCGATGTGCGAGCGCAATCCACGACCAACCGATTTAAAACGGGTGAAAAGCTCAGTTATGGGGTTTATTATCATTTGATGGGAGTATGGGTGGCTGCGGGTGATGTCACTTTTTCAGTACAAGAGGACATATTCAAAGATCGATCGTGTTATAAATTCACTGGTTTTGGAAAAACACACAAACGCTACGATTGGTTTTATAAGGTGAGAGACACCTATGAATCCTACGCGGACAAGAGCGGATTAGTCCCTTATCGTTTCAGAAGAGATGTCAATGAGGGTGATTACTATTTTGTGGAGGATTGCATTTTTGATCATCCTGCGGAGCGGATACTATCTGTGCTAAAAGTGAAAGAGCAGGACATTAAGGTGGATACATCCACATTGGAGCCGGAAAGCTTTGATGTACTTTCTATGATTTACCACGCTCGTACTTTGGATTTTGCGAGTTTCACGGTTGGCGATAGGATACCTATTAAAATGTTCATCGATCGCGAAACACATCCCTTGTTCATTCGGTTCTTGGGAACAGAGGTTTATGATCACAGTGAATTTGGAGAAGTGGAATGTTACGTGTTCAGCCCGCTTCTGGTTGAGGGAACGATCTTCCAATCAGGGGAGAAGATGAAGGTTTACGTTACCAAGGATAGCAATGTAATCCCGATTTACGTAGAATCAGAAATTAGAGTAGGATCCATTCGCGCAGAGTTGACAGCGCATGAAGGATTGCTGGCGCCCCTGGGTCAGTGATTAGACATCATAGTTGATAACCACCTTGTCGGTCACTGGATGCGCTTGACAAGTAACGATATATCCTTCTTCTAATTCGCCATCAGTCAAGACATGGTTCATTTCCATATCGACCTTTCCTTCTTCTAACTTGGCCATACACGTGGAGCAAATTGCGCTGCGACAAGAATAAGGGGCATCTAATCCAGCCTTCAATGCTGCGTCTAATATTTTGTCTTTTGGATCGACTGTTATAGTGCGCTCCTTGCCGTCCATGATAATCGTAACCTCTGCCATAACTGTATCTAATTCTATTATGCGATGAGCCAAAACTTTTGTTGCCAGAAACTTGCATTACCCATCAAAAGCAAGTTCCAAATTGATCCTTCTGTTGCTAAGGGATGATCTCCTTTACAACCGCAGAAATACGTTCTTTTCTGTAATTATTCAAAGGGTTTTCGACAAGTAATCCAGATATTGATCTATCTCATGTTTTCATTTGAGGTTCCTTCGATCAACTTTGCATATCTGTCCAAAATCCTTTTAGATCTGGGTAAGCCAGGGCCATGTCCAGTTCCTGTAAATAGGACTTTCTCTCAATTTCACGGGCTCCAAGGCTTTCTAAATGAGCGGTGTGTAATTGGCAATCGATAAAATGCAACCGATGCTCAATCGCAAATGAGTGCAAATAATATAAAGCCACCTTAGAAGCATCAGTAACTCTACTAAACATCGATTCTCCAAAGAATGCACGACCGAGCGATACCCCATACAGTCCACCGACCAATTCTCCTGATTTCCAAATTTCGAAGCTGTGTGCGAATCCCATTTGGTGTAAGTTTTCATACGCTTCTACCATGTCTGGGGTCACCCAAGTGCCATCTTGTCCTTTTCTTTTCGTTTTACCGCAGAGTTCCATTGTCTGCTTGAAATGCTCATCAATGGAGAGTTGGAAACCACCTTTTTCGATGGATTTTTTGAATGATTTACTCACCTTCAATTCATTGGGGTATAGTACCATTCTTTTTGGAGGACTCCACCATAATATGGGCTGATCGGCATTATACCACGGAAATATTCCATTTTCATAGGCAAGAACGAGTCGTTCCGTACTTAAATCTCCACCTACGGCAAGCAATCCGTCAGGCTCGGCTAAATCGGGTAGAGGTAGTGAAACAGTATCGCTGAGTTGGTATACTGGCATTGACTAAAATCAGTGATTTAATCTATTTAAAAATCAAATATTAAACAGTTCAGACTTAAACATACAAATCTGCAAAATCCTTATTCAACCGCATAGAGTGATAATAAATCCATGGAGCAAATGTCATTGTTACGGTCATGTCATTCACAATCGTTATTATGGTGCCATAATCCCCTAATTAATGGTTTCTAACATGAATTTACAGCGAAACTCCCATCGAAATCTACGCGCACTAATCGTCACGTTTACCATTTTGATTCATTTATCTTCCTGCAACGAAACCGAGAAACAGTCAACTCAAAATTTACCGATAGGTGAAGGGCAAGGAAACCCAGTTTTCGAGTTTACATCATACCCAATCGGTGAACCCGCACCAACAACAACAATTGCCCTAGCTGACATTAATAACGATAACTGGTTAGATATTATTCTTGGTAATGGAAGACATTCAGGTGGGCAAAATGGATACTTTCTCAATACTGGGAAATCGTCATTTGAAGGAATGGTTTAATTCGGCTATGAATACTCGCCAACAATAGGTATAGCAGCGGCTTATATTAATGATGATGATTTTATTGACTTGCTCGTTGGAAATGGCAGTTGTAAGGATAAGTATCCAAGTTGTGAACAAGTGCCTTCATTGGTCTTTTTGAATACTGGCAATCCACCATATTTTATTGAGTCCAGCTCTGATTTTCCTAGCAAATTGAGAAGTGTTGCGCTAGGTGATTTTGGAACAGACGAGTTAACAGATGTACTACTTGGCTCATCTAAAGGAGCGCCACAATCTGTGATAGGATACAAGAATCTTGGTCAAGGAAATTTTGATGAAAATGCGGATTTTGTATTGACTCAATCAAGTGGCACAGCTGCTACTACTGCATTAGCGGTAGCTGACCTAAACAAGGATGGAATCAGCGATATAGTGGCTGGAAACCGAGGTAGCTGGAGTAGTTTTGAGTCTACAATTCACCCGCTGACGGTATTTTTCGGATTAGAACAAGGTGGTTTCTCGGATGGGCTAGCGTTAGATCTAGATATGCATTATCAAACGCTTGGTTTAGCACTAGCAGATATAAATAATGATGGATATCTAGATATTATTGCCGCACGCGGAGGTGAGACACCACCAAATTCGTCAGGGCAACAGAATAAAGTATATCTATTTAATGAAGCTTCTGGCGATTATGATGATAATTCGGCTATTCTATTTGGAACTGGAAATGATGCTTCTAGGGGGGTGGCAATTGCTGATATGAATGATGATGGAAGATTGGACATACTGGTGAGTAATGAATGCGAAGCGAGCTATATATATCTACAGGATGAAAAGGGGTAGTTTCCTAGTGATCAATCTGCCTATGCGTTTTCTATTCCTAATACCAACGATTTAGATATTCGAGCAATTGCCGTTGCCGATCTGAATGAGGATAAAACAATGGATGTTATTCTGGGTGTTACCTGCTTAGAATCTAACTGCGGAAAATCAATAGGTTGCAGTTCTCAGGTTCTATTTCAAGTGAAGCAATAATCTATATGAGCAGGCACTTAATGGTGGTAGCCATTTTTTTAAAAGTTTGCCAGGTTTGGTTTATTATCTAATACTTCTTCGATATTTTCCATTACATCCTCTGTGAGTATAGAAACACCCTCGATAGCTTGAAGATTTTGCTCTAATTGGGAAAGTTTTGTAGCACCAGTTATAACGGTGCTGACATTCGGGTTTTTAAGACACCACGCCAAAGCCATGTTTGCCATTGAAATATTCAGATCAGTCGCAATTTTTTCGAGGGCTACAATTTTATTGATGTTCTGGTCATTCAGCATCTTTTCCCGAATCCATTGCAAATCGCTGAGGGTTAAACGCGACCCCTCAGGAATGCCATTGTTGTACTTACCGGTTAATAAACCACTGGCTAAAGGTGACCAGATGGTGGTGCCATAACCATAGTCGCGGAATAATTTATCAAACTCAGACTCCACTTTTCTGCGTACCAACATATTGTATTGTGGTTGCTCCATAGTAGGAGGAATCAAATGATTCATGCGAGCAATCATGATAGCTTCTTGCACTTCTTGCGCACTCCATTCACTGGTTCCCCAGTAAAGTACTTTACCCTGCTCAATAAGGTTGTGCATCGCCCAAACCGTTTCCTCGATAGGTGTGTTTCTGTCTGGTCTATGACAGAAATAAAAGTCTAGATAATCTACCTGCAATCGTTTGAGTGCTGCGTGGCAAGCTTCAGTTACATGTTTTCTGCTCAAGCCGCGTTGATTTGGTAGTTCACCACCCCAAAAAACCTTGGACGACACCAAGTAGGTATCTCGATTCCAACCAGCATTCTTTAGGATTTCACCCATCACAATTTCCGACTGCCCCTTGGCATACACTTCTGCGTTGTCAAAGAAATTCACGCCATTGTCATATGCGTATTCCATGCATTCTCGCGCAACTTTTTTATCTACTTGATTTCCAAAGGTTACCCACGATCCGAATGACAATGCACTTACTTGAACGCCTGCCTTACCTAGTCTTCTGTATTCCATGTTCAAAAATTATGAGTCAAATGTATCAGTCTCCATGTCGAATTTGGATGTGAATTCCAGAAATCGTTGAAGGTTTTTGTTATTCCTGACCCGCTGTGTCTAAAGCCTGCTGCATGCTGATGCGCTCGCCATTTTTAAAGGCGATAACGTGTGCCCTTTGATAGCCAATGGCCTTTAATTCTTCTGCTTTATTCAATGCGGCTTTCATTGTTGAGTAGTGACCAACGGTGCATTCTTCTCCACCATTCGATCTATAAACGCTGAATTCAGATCCAAGCTTAGTCGGAAAACTTTCAAATGGTTCTTTTGATCGCATAACACTTACCTCGAAATGGATGTTTGATCCATTGCTTTGATCAAGTTCCTCAATGACCATTTCAGCCTGACGCTTTTGATGTTCTGCGATTTGCAGCTCGCTGGTCAGGGATTTGTTTTTGGTTTCTGATTTTGACAATGCCAGTCGCAGGGAATCCCTTTCCCTCTGTATCTGCATCGATTCAGATTTGATTTCTTCAAAGGCAATTTCATTGCTCATCAACGCATTTTCCAACCTAGATTCAAGGCTATTCTGTTCAGCCTCCAGAGTTGCGATTTGTCGTTCTTGTGAGGCCAAGGAATCTGTCGCTTGCTTGATGCTTTCCTCTTTCATTGATATTTCACGGGTCATGGTTTTTAACGATGTCCGCGCTACTTCTTCTCTGTAATGACTGGTTTCTAATTCCTTTTGAAGTTGTCCAATTTCATTCTGTGCGTCAATTTCTTTTTGACTCAGTTTCTTCACTCGATACATGAGTTCGTGCGTTTCGTCCAACTGCCTGTTGGTAGCCGCTTCTAATGCCTTCAAATTCTTTTGGGTCTGTTCCCGCTGCTCCTCTAGGCTTGCTAATTCTTGATCTTTTTCTATCACCGAAGTCTTTAACTCCCTGTCTCTGTTTTCCAATTCTTCTAATTGTCTTTTTAGCTGTGCTAACTCTGCTTCCTCTTCTGGATTCCCAGTCGATCCGATGGTTTCAGCATTCAAACTATCTATTCTTCGTTCATAGGCATTGATGCGTTCATCTGTTGCGGCCAATTGTGTTCTGAGTTCTTCGTTTTCAATACTTCGGCTAGTGAGATTTTTCTCTAACGAATCAGACTTGAGTGCGAGCAATTCTTTTGTTTCGTTTAGTCGCTTGATTTTGTCATCTTGAAACTTTGCTTGTTCCTCTTGAACTTTCTGTTCTTTCAACCGCCATTCTAACTCTGATCTAAGTTTTTCTATTTCTTCTCCATTTTGCAAACCGCCATCAGCTAGCCTTTTTTGAAGTGAGTCAATTTGGGCGCGTTGAGATTTTTCTATTTTCTCTTTGCGTTCAAGATCATAAGCCAGCTTATTAGCTAAATTCATGGCTTTTGCCTGCGCTTGAAACTGTTCAGACAACTGCCGGCTCAATTCACTGGCATGTGCTCGAGCAGAATCAGATTCACGTCTGAGGCGGTCGTATTCAGCCTCCTGCATTGCAATCTCGTTCTGAATTTGCTGACCTGAGTTCTGAAGTTGATTTAAACGTTCACTGAGTTGACCGATTTGTTCTATCACCTCTGGATTCAACTCGGTGTTGGTGTTTTGAAGCGTCCTTTCCAATTGATTGAGTCGCTGAATGTTTTCTACTTCTTTGACCTGTTTCTCCTGAATATCAGCGCTCAGTTTGGCAATCAATTCGGATTTCATAGCCACTTGCTTTTTCAAATAGCTGATTTCTGATTCTGCTTGTGTCAACTGATCCTTACCCATGAATCCCTCCATGGTCTCGATATCCGCTGGCGAAACTTCTACACTAGCAGCAATTTCACTGTCTTGAAATTCTCGTCCGTTGCTTTTGGTACCCGATTGATCAATTTGGGCACGTATGTAAATCACCTCACTTTTTACATCGTTTCCCAGCTTAAAGGTCACGTATATCTCATCATGAAAAAGCCCATCGAGGCCTTCGGTCTTGAGCTTGGCTTTTACAAAACCATATTCACCAGATAGTACCTCGGATCTTGTATGTATAAACGATAGGGCAGGACTCACAGATCGAACGGTGAGTATCGTCACGATTTCTTCAGTAGTGTTTCGAAACAAAAAATCCTGTTCAAAGGCTATGCTGCTTGGAGCGATGGTCCCGAAATCATGTTCCGTTTTATTGAAGACAATTCCTTTGTCCTGAGCAACAAGTTGCGCAGCAATAAAGCAAAGGCAGAGGGTTAAAAGTGACAATCGAAACACGTTTCGAAGGTAATGGCTGACTGAAGCTGGATTTGAATGTTGATCAGAGGATTATCAACAGATTAACACACAATGAGATACTCAGTTTTCAATACTAAATACTCAATGTTCAATACCCAATAATCAAATACTGTAGCACTGATCTGTACCAAACTAAAAGGCACAAAAAAAGGGCAAGCTACTTACATCGCACCGCTACAACCGGCTACCCTTGCTTCATTCCTGACCTGGGGGAGTTCACCAGGAGCTGGTCGTATAAGACTTGCCCTTAAGGGCGCAAAGGTAAAATTGGTATCGAGCAATGCAACATGAGTTTCAGCTTTTTGAATAACTACATTTGCAAACTCGAATATGAAGAAGTATCAAACCATATTAAATGCGGGCAGTATTGCTGGATTATTCAGCTACATAATGTTTTTGGTCTTTTATTACGTGTTTTCAATTAATCCTATTGGCCCGGCTAAGTTTTTAAGTCTTGTCGGTGTTCTCGCCTTGCTATACTGGGCTATGAAGCAATATCGAGAAACTGAATTAGAAGGTTTTGCGCTGTTCACCCAACTTTTGCCTCCAGCCTTTATTTTCTCTTTTGTCTATGCTTCACTCAACGGGATGTTGGTCTATTTGCATGGAGCCTTTTTTGATGCAGGATATGTGCAACTGATTGTTACTGATAGTTTGCAATCCATCGGGGAGTACAAAGACACCATGGTTGGCATGATTGGCAAAGACGAGTACAAGAAGATGATTGAACAATACGAAAGTTTGGATGCAGCTACGGTTGCGCTGAGCGATGCTCAATCAAAAAGCATGACCACATTGTTGGCAGGTGTCATTATCGCTGCTATATTTCGAAAAAAACCACCGATCTTTGACAACCTTGACGAATAATCCAAACATATCCATTGTTATTCCATTGCTGAATGAAGAGGAGTCTCTTCCTGAATTGCATGCGTGGATTAAAAAGGTAATGGATGAGAATAATTTCACTTATGAAATTTGGTTCATTGATGATGGTAGCACAGATGGTTCTTGGCAGGCTATTGAAACATTGAACGCCCAAGACCCAAATGTCAAAGCCATTAAGTTTCGAAGAAATTACGGAAAGTCAGGTGCATTAAATGTCGGATTCGAAGCGGTGCAAGGCGATGTTGTTATTACTATGGATGCTGACCTTCAGGATAGTCCAGACGAGATTCCAGATTTGTATAAGATGATCATGGTCGATGGGCTTGACCTTGTTTCAGGCTGGAAGAAAAAGCGTTTTGACCCGCTTTCAAAGACCATACCCACCAAGCTCTATAATTGGGCAACTCGTAAAATGAGCGGAATCCATCTCCATGATTTTAATTGCGGACTCAAGGCTTATAAGCATGATGTAGTAAAGGCAATCGAGGTGTATGGTGAAATGCATCGATACATTCCTGTCATCGCGCATTGGGCAGGATTTAAGAAAATAGGAGAGAAGGTGGTTCGCCATCAAGAGCGCAAATACGGACACACCAAGTTCGGCTGGATTCGATTTATCAATGGTCCACTGGATTTATTGAGTATCTCTTTTGTGAGTAAGTTCGGCAAGAAGCCAATGCACTTGTTTGGCTTGATGGGGACCCTGATGTTCGTGCTTGGTTTCGGACTCGCTTCATTCTTGGGTTTATCTAAGCTCTATTATTTGAGCATTAAGGTGACGGCTCCATTGATAACGAGTCAACCGTTTTTCTACATCGCATTGACGACTATGATTATTGGTGTTCAGCTGTTTCTCGCTGGGTTTATTGGAGAGATGATTTCACGTAATGCTCCTGATCGAAACGTTTACTTGGAGTCTAAAAGGCTAGGGTAACTCGCTCTTTAATGCTTGTATTGCTGCATTGTTTGGATCGATCGCTTCACATTTCATAATCGTCTCCTTTGCTTTTGCTAAATCACCCTTGATTGCGTAGGCCTTTGCCAAATTCAAACATATTTCAGGATCGTTCGGATTGATGGAGTAGGCGGTTTTAAAGGAGTTTTCAGCCGCTGCCATGTCTTGTGACATTCCATTAGCAATCCCAATTTGCATCCATGCCGTGGCGTCATTCGGATTCATTTCAACATATCGCCCTAATGATTTCTTAACCCCTTCCCATTTTCCAAGTTCGCCATAGATTAAGCCCAACTCATGATGAAACTCCTGGACTTCATAGATTCCAATAGCTTGTTCAATCAATCGTGCAGCGGATTCGTAGAAGGTGACGCGCTGTGCATTATTGGTAGAATTCTCGGCTTTCGCCTTATAGATATTAGCCAAATTGTGATGTGCCTTAGCACTTCGAGGTAGGTTTTTCAAATCATTGGCAAATAGCACTTCATCGCTTTCCCAAGCCTTGTTTCGGTTGACAGTGCTGAATGCAAGAGGAATGGCAATAAGTGCAATGAGACCATTAGCCAACATGAGGTTTTTCCAAGCTCTTTTTTCAAAGATTCGATGAATGGAATAGACAAAGAGTAGAATGAAACCCAAGGATGGAATAAACAGAAAGCGCTCTGCCATGGTGGCTCCAATGGTGAAAATGAAATTGGATACTGGAATCAGAGGGAGGATAAATAGCAAGGTTAAAAGTATTATTACCAGTGATTTGTGGTCTTTAACCTCCTTCGTAAGTTTCAGTATAAAGGCAGCGAGTCCAATTGCTCCAATCAAGGTGAGTATGACCTGAATGTTGCTGAAGCCAACCAATTGAACTGTGTCAAAACTATAGTCGTACACCAGAGGATATGGAACCACTATTAGCTTTACATATTCACCCATGATCCAAATTTTTGTGGCCAATAACTCTCCAGAACTCGCGTCTTGAACCAATGCATTGTCAAAAATGTGATATTGTTTATCAGCTAGAAGATCGGTGGCTGAAAAATAGATGGCCAAGAAAACAAGGGTTGCGGCAAATGACGACAGGCTTGCTTTGAACGCTTTACCCAAGGATTTATATTTCATAAATGCCATCAATGGAAATAAAGGGATTAGTGATATGGCAGTTTCTTTGCTGAGTAAAGCAAGTAGAAAAAGTGCTCCAGAAAGGACTAGTTTGGATGCTGTGTTTTCCATTCCTCGCCAAAATTGCAACGCACTTAAGGCGAAAAATAGCAAGCAGTAAATCTCATCTCTACTTTTAATATTCGCTACTACTTCGGTGTGTATCGGATGTACAGCAAATACCACCATCGCCAGAAATAGCCAATGGTCCGGCATGATTTGCAACTCATTGAGCCATTTGAGAAGCACGACACACAAAAGCCCAAAGAAGAGCATGTTTAGTAGGTGGCCAATGAATGGGGTAATGCCAAATAGTGCGTGCTCAATGGAGAAGCTTACTCCGCTGATTGGGCGGTAGTTTCCAGCATCCTTGCCATTGATTCCATACCAATAACTGTGAGTGAAATGATCTGCGATGCCTGAAAAGCCCTGCTGGGTGAACTTATTTTGTGTGATAATCGCCTTGTCGTCCAGCACATACCCATGACCGAGTGTATTGACATACATGGCGGCTCCCAACACAAAAATGACCAGATAATGCCAAGACTTCATGGTTCAAACATCGCACATTTTCTGTGGACTTAGTATGGCTACTTTTGCTTTTCATTTCCAGTACTACTATTCCATGAAAACGTATTTGAAATCTCGCCTAAGCATTCGGCAGTATGAGTTGTTGCGCATGCTCGCCTTTGAGTACAAGCGATGGAAATGCAGAATATCAGCTCCAAAGCGCTTTGAAACAAACGAAGTAAAACTGCACTTGGGTTGTGGAGATCGTCAATTAAAGGGCTGGCTCAATGTGGATATGTTTGGAAGTGACCTAAACCTTGATTTTGCAACAGGTAAACTGCCTTTTGCAGACGAACAGTTTCAGGTTATCGTATCGCAGCATGTGGTGGAGCACCTGACAATAGAAGATGAGTTTTTGCCTCTCTTAAAAGCTTGTCATCGAGTCGCCAAGTCTGGTGGAGAGATTTGGATTTCTACTCCGGACATGGAAAAAGTGGCCAAATCCTATATCGATCAGAAGAATAAGGATATGATTGATGATCGTAAAATGCGCCTACCTCATTGGGATATGAAGGGAATGCCATCGCAACACTTCATGAATGACATGTTTCATCAGGAGTTGGAACACCGCAATCTTTTTGACTTTGATTTACTGAAATGGTGCCTAGAGCAAAGCGGTTTTACTAGTGTTGTTAGAGTGGATGAAAACCAATTACTTGCTGCGTTTCCCGAGTTTCCAGAACGAAAGGACGACTATCAATCCGTGTATGTAAAAGCACAAAAAGCCTAGCCCGATGGCTTGGATTCAAAAGCATAAGCTGATTTTTTTGATCCTATTGGTCGCCACGGCATTGCGCTTCTGGGCCTTTTGGGAGATTCCTTATTCGCATGATGAGCTCAGCGCTCTCTTGAGAACACAGTTTTCTAATTGGTCCGATTTCATCGAAACGGGAATCAAAATGGATAATCATCCCGGTGGAGTGCAACTCCTGATATGGTTGCAAACCATGATTGGCGGTTATGCTGCCTATTGGATCAAACTGCCGTTTTTAATATGCGGAGTTTGGTGCGTTTGGTTGATTTACTTAGTTGGGCGCAGGATGTTTTCTGAGTCTGTCGGGCTCATTTCTGCGGCACTTTTAGCGACACTCCAATTCCCGATTACTTTCAGTCAATGGGCGAGGCCATACGTCATAGGGTTACTCGTAGTGTTGGCGCTTACATGGGTCTTGTTGCGATTCATTCAATCCGAAAAACGTATTTGGTTATGGATTGTAGTCTATGCCATGCTCAGTGCGCTGGCAGGTTATGTTCACTATTTCACCTTGCTGCAAGTGATAATTATTTCTTGTGCATTTATACCCTACTTAAATCAAGGTCAGATACTCAAACTTGCCATGGGTGGTTTGCTCGCTTTTGTTTTGTGGTTGCCGCACTTGAACTTGACTTTATTTCACTTAGATCGTGGAGGTATTGGAAATTGGTTGCATGTCCCAGAGAGCGATTACTGGCTAGAAATCATTGCGTATGTCTTTCAATTCAGTGTGTGGGTGCCATTGCTTTTGGTTGTTGTTTCTATCTCTAAATTGCTTGATGTGAAGAAATGGTGGAAGGTGTATAGTCGCTATTTCTTATTGATCTGCGCTGCCACTCCATATATGATTGGATATGTCTATTCAGTGCAGGTGAATCCACTGCTGCATCAAAGCGTGCTCATCTTTTCAATGCCTTTTCTGCTGCTTTTCTGCGCTTCGTTCGTCACCGATAAACGACCGATTTTGGATGGCGTTGTGATATTGATTTTGGCGATCAACGTAAATGTTTTAATCACGGATAGAAATCACTTTGAGCTGAACTACCAGAGTGAATATGTTTCACCTATGCTATGGCTGTATGAAATGAACGCTTCGCATGCTATGATACCCGCCCTCATTGAATTGCGAGAAGATTTTACTGAAATGATGTTTGAAGAAAACATAGTTCCTACTCATGAAGTGCAGTACGCAGAAGCTCTAACAAGCTCGCGTGGCTTGGATGAATATTTATCCAATCTGGATTCGGATCATTTGTTCTTTGCCATGAATTCCGGTTCCGATCCTGAGTTGTTTGCAACAGTGTTGGATCATTTTCCGTGCATCGATTCAGTGCAGTATTACCATGCTGGGGAGGCGTATTTACTCAATAGAGATTGTGATTCACGCAAACTTCTCGCGCGCGAAACCGAACCACAAACGTTGGATGCCTTGAATCCATATTCGAAATCAGTGGAGATTGTTGTTGATGATCCTACTCATGCTGTGAACATTCACGCAGTTTCTGAATTCACGGGCAAGGCACGTGACGCGTCACTGGTCATGGATGTGAAGTCGGAAAGTGATCCTAGTTGGCGTGGCGTTAGCCTCGACCACTTGGGCGGTTCTGAAGGCCATTTAAAGGCGTTTAACGTCTATTACCTCAGCGAATGGGAACTGAGTGTTGATGATCAGATTAAATCGTTTGTATGGCTTAATTCCGATGATTCAATTTCTGTGACTCGATTGAGCATCTATTCTGTGCCGTCCAACACCAATAAGTTTAAGCTCTTCAAGCCTTAACTCAGAACAATGTTTCAGGCTCTTCGATGATGTGTGGAACCTTCACCTCGATCCCAAGCTCTTTCAATTTTTCAGCCATGTATTTGATGAGTGTGGGGGAATGCATTTCTTCGTGTTGATGCATGAAGAACCAGCAATCGGTCAAGCCTAAATCGCTCCAGTTTTTAATTCGAGTAATCCATTCATTAATTCGATTAAAGTCGCTGGAATGCAGTTGATTACCTACGAATCTTATCATCGCCTTTGGGGTGCTTAATCGCATGTGGACCAAGTCTCGAAAAGCAGCGGTATCCGTGATGATTGGGATAACCTTTTTCTTTTCTAAAAGCTGAAATAAATCATCTGAGACTTGTTGGTCTAAGAACCAATTCGGATCTCTTAACTCTAGGGCAAGAGGAAATCCCTTTGGCCATCTATTCAGGTAAGCTTCCAGCGTCCCAAATTCCTTGGGTTTAAATGTGGGGTGCATCTGCAAGAAACTGGGGCCAAGGTTTCCCTCAAAGTGTGCGATGGAATCGCAAAATCTTTCAGTAGTTCCGCGGGTGTCATTTAATCGATCCCAGTGTGATATGGCTTGATATACTTTGGGGCAAAACTCAAAGGTATCAGCTACGACATTCGCCCATTTTTGCACTTGATCGATGCTAGGGATTCGGTAGTGACATGAGTTTAATTCAATGGTGTTAAACTGCTGGGAATAAGATTGTAAAAAGTCTTTTTGTTTACTTCCTTTTGGGTAAATTTTCCCAATCCAATCTTTGTTTACCCAGGCTGTGCATCCAAAGCGAATATTCAGTTTTTCACCCTTGGATCGAGTCAATATTCGAGCATTGTTTTCGTGATCATGTGGTAATGATAAACTCAAATGATGTAGAGATTCGAAAGGGACCTTTCCAAATTTCATCGACCGAAAATAAGAAGCTTCAAAAACTGAAATGGGGCATTTGTCCTATTGCCATCAAATCGAAACGGTTAGACATTTGATTAAAATAAAATCAGCCATGAAAACATTTACTCTTTCCAGTTTGGTGATCCTTTGTTGCCTAGGCGCATTTGCCCAAAAGGCATTTATCAATGGAGTGCCAGTCAGCGTTGTGGATGCTGGTACAATTGAACTTACCGATAGCTTGGACAGAAACTTGTATATGACCAGTATTGCGGTTACATCGGATGCTAAAAAGCTCTATACCTCGTCCTTCTTCAAAACGTATATCGTGGATATTGCAACGCATGCCATTGAAGACTCCATCGAAGGAATTTCGCCCCACCTGAGAGCGGGAACCAACGCCAATGAAATGTATGGAATACGCAATGCTTCATTTTACACCATAAACACCACAGATAAAAGCGTGGATAGCATCGCCCTACCTAATACGGACCGCATGGAATTTCGGCCAGACGCCAATGAAATGTGGGTAACATCAGATAGCGTCATACATATTGTCGATCTAGAATCAGGTGCTAGCCTGTCCAGCACGATTGTGTCAGGCAGCAATCAGTATGATGGCAGTGATCTGCGTTTCAGCGAGGATGGAACATTGGCCATTAAAATGAACTGGAATAGCAAGACGGTGGCAAAAATTGACGCGGTCAACAAGAGCGTAACCACCATGATGGATTTTGGATTTGCCGCTAGTTTGTCTGGGGTGGAGGTGACTGAAGATGGAAGTTCCGCTTTTATTTCTTGCGCTACCAATAATAGAGTGTACAAAATCAATGTATCGAGCATGACCGTGACAGATTCGATTACATTAGACCGACCAGGTTTCGGTATGTATCGTCATCCATCGAATGGAAAGATTTGGGTGGTTGGTCACTTTGATGACATCATCTACATCATGAACCCTGATGATATGAGCATTGAGGATAGTCTAGAGGTGGGAGCTAGTCCACACATTGTCAGGTTTGTGAAATCACCACTTGGTGTGAAGGAGTCAATTGAAACTCAGTCATTATTAGTATTTCCAAACCCAGCCCAGGACCACGTGACAGTCCAATTATTGCAAGGTACTGAAGACTCGACATTGACAGATATGCAAGGTCGTATGGTGAATTCAGGATCAGAAACCACGGCTGAGTTTCAACTGGATTTAAGCGATTTAGATGCAGGAATGTATCTCATTTCCAGTGGAGATCAGGTGCAAAGAATAGTCGTTCGTTAGTACATTCTAATCCGTAGAATGGCGTCTCGGCATGAAAATGTCGAGACGTTTTTGGTTAAAGACTTTCTTATAGTTTAGCCGCATGAAAGCCAACTTATTGTTGTTAATGTTGTCGATGATGTGGGCTATCACTTTTGCCCAATCTGAATCCTTATTTGATCGAGATTCCTTTCATCAATTGGAGTTCGCTCATAGAGGTGGATACCACGGCATGAGCGAGAATACCATTGAAACGGTGGTGCAGAACATCCGCGAAGGCAATGTTAACGCGATCGAGGTGGATGTTATGATGACTAAAGACTCCGTTATGATACTTTTTCATGATGATACACTGGGTAGAATTTTACAATATGACGGACAGAAAAAAGTCTCTGAATTAACGGCCGATGAAATTAGAAGCCATGCATTCAGAGCCCGCGGATCAGAAGGACAGAAGGTAAGCTTGTTCGATGATTTGGTGGACACGCTTATTCACTTGGCGGTGATCGAAAAGCAACAATTTGTACTGGAAATTGACTTCAAGGCAAACGGTGATAATGCCGTTGGCGCATCCCAAAAGCTATTGGCTCATGTGCTTGAAACCGAGGCGGTTTACGACAAAGCCATCTATGACTACTTCTTTGTTTCTACGTTTTATCCATCCGTTTTGGCAGAACTGAGAAAACTATCTCCTGATATTCGATTGGCCAATGCTGTGCATGCGCATTACATGGGCGGTGGAATCAAACCTAAACTCGGTGCTTGGTTGATTCTTCATTTCGCCAAAAAGTACAACGCCATGATCCTAGAAGCCAACCAGTGTTATCTGACCAAAAGACGCGTGAAGCGCTGGAAACGAAAAGGCTATCGTGTACATAGCTATACGTCAAATTCAAAATCAGAACGCGACTACGTGAAGAACACGTTGGGTATTGCCATGACTACAAATTGTCCACTCACTACGGAATGTCCACATGATCCTAGCGATGAGTATGTGCCGAAAAAGTGGTGCAAAAAGTGTAAGTAGATTTACTCAAATTCCCATCCAAAAACCCGCTTCAGAATATCGGTAACGCGGTGCACTGGATCCAAACGAATCGCCTTTTCTTCTTCCTTCACTTTCACAAATAGCCCTTGAAGCGCTTTACGCGTAGTGTGTTCAGCCAATGAGTTGTTCTGGATTCTTTCCCAAAGCACTCCTTTTATAGATGCGGTGTTGTAGGTGTCAATCGCTTTGGCATATGTTCCTTCTGCGCTGATGTTACCTACATACTTCTTGTCCAACGAAGCTTGAATCTTCGGTTTAAAAGCATTATAAGCTTCTCAAAGGTCTTTTCTCTCAAATAGTGGGTGGCGGCCGTGTCCGATCCTTTTAGGATGCCCATGCCGTCCTGTATGGTCATTTCCTTGATTGCTTGTAAGAAAATTGGCTTTGCTTCTGAGGCAGCATCTTCTGCGGCTCGGTTTACGGATAAAACCGCATCGTCCAATATGCCTTCAATGACGGGAATCTTCTCCAATTTTTTATAGATGGGTTGAGCTTCTTTTGGAAGTAGGATTTTTAAGGCTTGATCAGCGAAATAGCCGTCTTTCACATTCAGGCTCGAAACGGCAAAATCGGTTCCCTTGCTCAACGCTTCCTTCAATCCTTTGATGATTTCATCATTGGTCAAAACATCCTTGGCTGTTTCTGTATTGACGCCATAGTCCTCTGCGTGCTTCAATAGTTTATTCAACTCTGCGCATGCACCCAGCGTTATAGCTGTAATCAACAATACGCTTGCGATTCTAACTTTCCTCATAATCCTCAATTTGGCCACGAAACTAGAGTAATTCAAAACCATAGGAAATACCCGTACTCATCTTTTATCTTTGCAGCCCTTTAAAAGGCCTAGATATGCAAAACGCTGCTCCATATACTCCCAAGAATAAAATACGAATTGTTACTGCTGCTTCACTGTTTGACGGTCATGATGCTGCCATCAATATCATGCGTAGGATCATTCAAAGCACTGGTGCTGAGGTGATTCACCTTGGTCATGATCGCAGTGTAGAAGAGGTGGTGAACTGCGCCATTCAGGAAGATGCACAGGCCATTGCAATGACAAGCTATCAAGGCGGGCACACGGAGTATTTTAAATACATGCATGACTTGCTAAAAGAAAAAGGCGCGGGACATATCAAGATTTTTGGAGGAGGTGGTGGCACCATTCTCCCAGAAGAAATTGCTGAGTTACAGGATTATGGCATCACTCGAATCTATCATCCAGACGATGGACGCGCCATGGGATTACAAGGCATGATCAACGATATGTTGGAGAAGGCAGACTTCCCAACGGGGATGAACCTTAATGGTGAAGTAGGGCACCTCAATGCGAAAGACCGAGGTTCAATCGCACGGTTGATTTCAGCCGCGGAAAACAACCCTGAAGGTTTCAAAAATGAAATGGCCAAGATCACAGAATTGGCGAAGACTTCAAAGACACCGATTCTGGGAATTACGGGAACAGGTGGATCAGGTAAGAGCTCGCTCGTAGATGAATTGGTGCGTAGATTCTTGATCGATTTCAAAGACAAGACCATAGGAATTATCAGTGTAGATCCATCCAAAAAGAAAACAGGCGGTGCCCTTTTAGGCGATAGAATCCGCATGAATGCCATTCGTAATGAGCGAGTTTACATGCGTTCGTTGGCTACTAGACAGAGCAATTTAGCCTTGAGCAAGCACGTGCAAGAAGCACTGGATATTTTAAAAGTGGCCCAATTCGATTTAATCATCTTGGAGACTTCGGGTATTGGTCAGAGTGACACGGAGATATTAGATCACAGTGATGCGAGTTTGTATGTGATGACACCAGAATTTGGCGCGGCCACTCAGTTGGAGAAGATCGATATGCTCGACTTTGCCGACATCGTAGCCGTCAATAAGTTTGACAAGCGCGGTGCTTTGGATGCCGTTCGCGATGTGAAAAAACAGTATAAACGCAATCACCAATTATGGGATACGGCCGATGAAGAGATCCCCGTTTTTGGAACCATTGCCAGTCAGTTCAACGACCCAGGAATGAACACCCTCTACAAAGAGATTATGGATTTGTTGGTAGAGAAGGCAGGAGCGAAAGAGCTGAAATCTACGTTCGAAATCACAGATGAGATGAGCGAGAAAATTTTCATCATTCCACCAGCGCGAACGAGATACCTGAGTGAGATAGCGGAGAACAATCGCGCCTACGACAAGCAAGCTGCTGATCAATCAGATGTCGCAGATAAGCTTTACGGTTTGAACCAAGCTATCATGCTCTTTGGTGGTGAAGACCGATTGACTGCTGACAGCGGTTCCGCTGATGGTGAGCTCGGGGCGTTGAATGCGAAGTTTGATGAAATCCTTAAAGACTTGAATCCACACAATTGGGATACAGTAAAGCAGTTTTCTACTGAAATGCAACGCTACAAAGATGAATTCTACACATTCAAGGTGCGTGACAAGGAACTCAAGATCGCCACGCATTCTGAGTCATTGAGCCACAATCAGATTCCAAAGATTTCTACTCCGAAATACAGAAGCTGGGGCGATATTTTGAACTGGACTTTGCAAGAAAATGTACCGGGTCAATTCCCATATACTGCTGGATTATTTCCGTTCAAGAGAGAAGGCGAGGATCCAACCCGGATGTTCGCGGGTGAAGGTGGGCCAGAGCGAACCAACCGCAGATTTCACTATGTCAGTTTAGGCATGCCAGCCAAGCGTTTGAGCACGGCCTTCGACTCGGTGACGCTTTACGGAAACGATCCCGATCACCGGCCAGATATTTATGGTAAAGTAGGTAACTCGGGTGTAAGTATCTGTTGTTTAGACGATGCGAAGAAATTGTATTCAGGTTTTGACCTGAGCGATCCAAAAACATCCGTTTCCATGACCATCAATGGTCCAGCGCCTATGCTGTTGGGTTTCTTCATGAATGCAGCTGTGGATCAAGCGTGTGAGAAATACATCAAAGCCAACGGACTGGAAAAAGACGTTGAGAAGAAGCTGAAAGAGCTTTGGGACGACAGGGGATTAGAGCGACCTAAATACCAAGGAGAGATTCCAGAAGGAAACGATGGCCTCGGATTGATGCTCTTAGGAGTCACGGGCGACTTAGTATTGCCTGCCGATGTGTATGCCAAGATCCGCAAGGAAACCATGAGTGTGGTGCGCGGAACCGTTCAGGCGGATATCTTAAAAGAAGACCAGGCGCAGAATACTTGCATCTTCAGCACCGAGTTTGCATTGCGATTGATGGGGGATGTACAAGAGAGCTTTATCAACCATGCGGTGCGTAATTTCTATTCGGTATCCATCAGTGGATATCACATCGCAGAGGCTGGAGCCAATCCGATTTCGCAGCTGGCTTTCACTTTGGCAAATGGTTTCACCTATGTGGAATACTACCTGAGCAGAGGCATGGACATCAATGCTTTTGGACCAAACTTGAGTTTCTTTTTCAGCAACGGAATCGATCCAGAATATGCCGTTATTGGTCGTGTAGCTCGGAAGCTTTGGGCGAAAGCCTTGAAGCACAAGTATGGAGCTAACCCACGAGCGCAGATGTTGAAGTACCATATCCAAACCAGTGGTAGAAGCTTGCACGCACAAGAGATCGATTTTAACGACATCCGAACTACACTGCAGGCATTGTACGCGATTTATGACAACTGCAACTCGCTCCACACCAATGCGTATGACGAGGCGATTACTACGCCTACTGAGGAGAGTGTGAGACGCGCCATGGCCATTCAGTTGATCATCAACAAAGAATTGGGATTGGCGAAAAACGAAAACCCATTACAGGGCTCCTTCATCATTGAAGAACTGACTGACTTGGTGGAAGAAGCTGTGTTGCTAGAGTTCGACCGCATTACCGAGCGAGGTGGTGTGTTGGGAGCCATGGAAACCATGTACCAGCGTAGCAAGATTCAGGAGGAAAGCTTGTATTACGAAACGCTGAAGCACACGGGTGAATTCCCAATCATTGGAGTAAACACCTTCTTGAGTTCCAAGGGCAGCCCGACCATTTTACCCAAAGAGGTCATCCGTGCAACAGAAGAAGAAAAGCAATATCAGATCAGCATGCTGAATCGTCTACATACCTGCAATGAAGACAAGCAAGCCGCTTTGCTGCGTGACCTTCAGAAAGCTGCGATTAACAACGAGAATATGTTTGAGAAGCTGCTGGAAGTGTGCAAATACTGCTCGTTGGGGCAAATCACAAATGCGCTGTTTGAGGTCGGAGGTCAGTATAGGAGAAATATGTAATAGAACAGTCAAAAAGTCAAAAAGTCGGTCAGTCGGAAGTCAAAAAGTCGGAAGTCCCATCTAGAAATCGATGAAAAGGACTCTCGACTTACTGGCTTTCCGATTTAGGACTATTCGACTTATTTTAGGTGCATGAAAATCCAGCGTTTCGAAGACATCATTGCTTGGCAAAGGGCGCAAGATTTGGGTGTGTTGGTTTACAAACATTTTGATGAATCCAAGGACAGAAGCTTTCAATCTCAAATATGTCGGGCATCGGTTAGTGTATCCAACAATATTGCCGAAGGTTTTAATCGAAGTTCAGATAAGGAGTTCATTCGATTTTTAAATATTGCTCGAGCATCTTGCGATGAAGTGAAATCAATGACTTATTTGGCAAGTCGTTTGAATTTTATAGATGATACAACGAAGGATGAATTGATCGATAATTGCGAAGAGGTTTCCCGCGTCATTTATGGTTTGATAAAGGCTCTGAGATAGATAGAAGGTTGATTAGTCCGAAGTCAAAAAGTCAACAAGTGGGTTAGTCGGAAGTTAAAAAGTCGGAAGTCCCAGCTAACTAACGATGAAAAGGACTAAGTGCTTACCGATTCTGGACTTTCCAAGCTTGGACTTACCAACTCTGTGCTTTCCGACTTTCCGACTTTCCGACTCTGGACTTACTTACTGACCGACTTACCGACTCTGAACTCTATAAAATCTCAATCACCATATCTACCTTCTCCTTCACATACCTATTCGACTTCCAATGACCGGGAGCCCAACCTTGCAGGAATCGCTCAAAATCGGCACAGGCGAAGGGATAGAGTCCACGCCATTCCGATTCTAGTTCGGCAAGAGAAATGCTGGGCGAAATGTACGTTGTGTGATTACATAGGGCAGATAAATACTGTGCAAGTAGCTCCTCCTCTTGACGCTGATCTTGAATGCCTCCTTCGAAGCAACTCAGCAGATAAGCTACGTCTTTCATGCCGCAGCCGCGCCCAACATATTGAAAATCGACTGCAGCTACTTTGCCAGTGGGTGAAAAACAGAAGTTGGCATACTTGGCATCTCCGTGGACGAGCGTCTGGAAACGTGCATTGCTCAACTTTTGATGAATGGCAGCGGCTTTTTCTTTGAGTGGGCCATCGGCCATGGCTTCCCATTCGGCTTGGCGGGTTTCTAATTGCCAATAGGTGCCTACTTCCCACAGGCCATCGGCTTTAGAACCCATGAAACGAGCGTGAAATACCGCCAGCCAGCGCAAGCAAGCATGGAGTTCCTCAGTAGTGAGGTATTGCTTTCGCAGGTCGTAGCCTGCACCATTCAAATCTTCGAGGACGAGCAAAGTGTGTGTATCTAGTTTTTGGTAGCCCAACAGGCGGGGCGTGCGGCAGGCATCATCGCATAGATGATTGAAATGTTGATACCAATGCGCTTCCACCTCATAGGATTGTAGTTTGCGCAGATGACCCGCATCTGTATCCCAACCACGAGGATGATCAGCCTTTTGAGGCACGCGTATATCTTTCACAATGATCGAGGGTTAGACATAGCCGCTCAGAAACACCCGATCTAAAGAACCATAACCCGACCACAAGGATTGAATAGTCTCCATCGAAATGACGCGCTCAAAATCAATAATGGAATGCAGTTCAGTTTCGAGGGTTTGGGACATTGGTGAATAGAAATGGTTAAGGCTCGAAAGATAATATGGGAAGCCGGTAGAGATTATTCAACCATGAAAAATCCCGTGATGACTGAAAACAGGAAGCGCAAGGCGGCAGGTATTGAGGAACTCATCCACGTTTACCTCAACTTTCCGGATGGAAAACGGCTACGGCACATACGCTGATATATGCTGCCGATCAGTGGGTTGTTATTGAAGGTATCGTTGGAACTCCTCAGCGGGTGTTTAAACTCACTCACCAGCCGGCATTGGACTACCAGCGTCATGTGTTTGAGGCGATCGAAACCGACACGAAAAAAGGTTGGTTGGCGTTTGTGAAATGGTACAAAGAATGGCGCAAGGATTATTCTGTCGAGAGCTAAGACGGGCTAAGCCTATAAATCATATTCGTAGGCAGCGTATTTTCTGAATATGATACTGTCGTCTTTGGGCATGTTTTGTTGCACCCGGTTACCATCGTAAATCAGAGCGTAAATCATCCGATTATAACCGGCTTCTTGAGCGCTTCGATGCATTTCATAAACCGCTGCATTTCCTAATCCAAGCTTTTGATACTTAGGAAGGACGCCTAGTGTTTTGCAAATTAAGGTCTGTGAATCATTCTCGATATAGCGACAAAATCCGATCATTTCACCATTCAGATGAAGGGTCTGCAACGCCATGCGCTGTCTGACTCCAAACTCACTTTTGTAAAAGGCCTGTACTTCATCCGCAGTCATCGCGTTGAAATTCCAGTTCATCCCAAAGATGTTACCGACCATGTCGAACACGCTGCGAAACAGGTTTTCGTTCACCTCGCTATGGGTTTTTACCTCAAATCCTTTTTCAACCGCACCATCGTAGTAGGGCTTGCTCACGTGCATGATTCCATCGAACGTGGTGCGATAACCCGACCGAAAGTATTTCACGTCTGAAGGTTTTTGAACCATCAGGAAATCGTGTTCATCCACGCTGCTGAAATACTCCCCTCGAAAGAAGGCGGTCCCATCCGACTCGCTGATGAAACGATAAGGGAAGTAGGTGGTTCCTTGAATGGGGCCGCTCAATTTCTTGGCACCGATTTCTTTGGTTCTATGCTTTAAAGTCTCCCAAAATGGTACTCGCTTCGAATTGTCTTTTGGAAGCAATAAAAAACCAAATGACCAGGTTTCATCCAGTTCGCTTGAGGCAAATATTGCGGCCAAGCCTCCGTTCGATTCCAAGAGGTGTACTTGCTGGTTTTGAATCATCCAAGCAAAAGCCATCTTCATTTCACAAAGGAATGTTTCTAAGTGCGGTTGATCATTAAACTGAGACCTCATTCGCGATTCATACGCTACCCAAAATTCTTCTCTACTCATGCTCTTTCCATTGTTTTACGGACACCATTCCAGTGTCTCCATCAACCATTACTTGATCGCCATTGTGGATGCGATCACATGCACCTTTTATTCCAATCACCACAGGAATTTGAAGCTCTCGCGCCACAATAGACGCGTGAGAAAGCATTCCGCCATGTTCCACTACCAGTCCTTTGGATAACGCCATAAGTGGTGTCCAACCCGGATCGGTGCGTTGTGTCACTAATATTCCAATATCATCCCCTTGTCGCGGGTCAAATGTCTTCATCACGGTAGCCTTTGCTTGGACACGACCTTTAGAAGCCCCCGTTCCCTGCCACGATTCGCTTTCGTGATCTTCGGATCGCATGACAGGCCAGCGACTATTCACCACATTGAAATAGGCAGGTGGCTCGATGTCCGCATAGTGGCGATATTCCTCCTTGCGCTTGGTTACAGTGGATTTCCAATCGGTAGGGTCGGGAGAAAACAGTTCGGACCATTCCAAATAAAACACATCCATGGATGTCTCCAAACGATCGTCCTTGACCATGCACTTGGCCTTGTGCAAGACCAGTTTTCGTACGATGCCAAACATATTGGCTCGGTAAAGTCGGAACACTTCTCTGCGCGCTCCAAATCGCTGAAATACTCGCGCAAGCCATGGAAGCTGATGTGCTGGTTTTCTGGGTTGAATCAAATTATCTCCTTTCCAATACATCGTGACTAAGGCGGCAAAATGCCCGAAGTTGTCCTCCACACCAGGCGTTTCTAATTTCAATTCATTCGCGAATCGACCTCCATAAAGTTGGAGGTATGCGCTGTATTCTCTCCCCAAGGGAGAATCTGAAACCATGGCGGATGCAAACTCGGCTTCGTTTTGGTCCAAGATGGCTTGTCGCAGTGTGTCGTCCTTGCCAATACTGGCGCTCAGCTTGGCCAACGCTGCGATTTGATCGCTGCTGGCACTGTGAAAATTCAATACATCTTCTAGCGGAACCTTGGAACCGGGTTTGGAAAAGTGAGCGTATAAGCTCATCATGACCGTGTCGTTTTCAACGGTGAGGTACCACCGTTTCAACACCCCACTAAAGAGTTCATCCATCTTCTGATCGACTTGGTTTTCGCTCCAGTCTTTCAAATTCCATTGGCTGGCTTGTTCAAACCACTGCTCGGCTTCTGCCTTTAGTCGATTAATCTTCTTTTTCAGTCCAAATAGCTTCCAAATGACTAAGGGGTAATAAATCATTTTCAACCAAAGACTCGGGCGTAAGTCATCATAGATGCTTCCCGCACGCGAGTTGAGCATAAGCATATCTTCGAGGTTAGAGGCATTTCGCTTAAAGCCGGGGAGCATTCTTAAAAAGGCATACCAATGATCCATACGATAGTACATGCGGCCATATACAGGCTCAACTAGTTTTTCAAAAATGGGTTCAGCCTTTTTTAGTGATGACTCAGAGACAGCCGAATGCCGCAACAAATCCTCATATACCTGTTTATATAGCTTGGAAGCAAAACTCAAGGTGAGCGGTAAAACGATGCCACTGTATGACTCGCCCACATTGGCGCTATCGTAGATTTTTATTTTTTGTCCTTTCCAAGGGTTTGCGGTTACGGGTCTGGCTTGAAGCAAGAACAGTTCATTGTCTCGCATCGTCCACTCAATATCTTGAATGGAACCCATATGTTGGCTCACTTTTATACCCAAGTCATAGACGGACTTTAGATCAGCGTGACGCATGTTGGAAGAGCTCTTCTGTTGACTCAGTTTTCCCTTTTCAAAGTGCAAGACATCTTTTGATTCTTGCCCATGCTCAAAGACCAAATTTTCGGATTCGAGCTCGTAATAATCAGACTCATATCCTTCAACCACCGCTTTGCATAATCCAGGAAGTGCGTTAATCATTACACGAGCATTCTTGGCATCTGCAAAGCAAACTCCACTGAAGTCTCCAAGAATCATCTCTTGGATAATCACCGCATTTTTGCCTGGGGGCATGGAAGCCACCACTTTTTCCCAAGCCGCTGAAAACTGATCGATGGAAATAGCCACTTCGCTGTGATAAGCTCCGGCCATGCTTTTCTCCTCCCCATCTTCATTGGCCGCGCTGGATCGAACAGCCAAAAGCGACTCCGACTGAAATTGTTCGGCAACCATTTCTCTGGCTTCAGCCGTAGAGGTATCGGCCGGTATGGCGATCAATTTAGGCACCTTAAATCCATCTTCCTTTAGCTGAACTAAGGTCTCGGCTTTAGCTCCCAAACTACCCATATGCCAAGAGTAAGTTTTGTCCCACATAACTGAAAATGAGTGCAAGCCAGAATAGATTTTCAGCCGTTTGTGTTTTCTTGCGCTGGTAATAGACCAATCCAAGTATCATACTCGACAACCAAACAGCAGCTGCAATGAAGATCAAAGTTGAGTCAATATCCATCGCTTGTGCTAGGTAGCTTGAAATTGCAATACATAACCCGCCCAAACCAAGCCAGAGAATGAACGCTCCGTTCATACCCATTCGGTCGCTGTATAAATCATTCGCAGCACTTTTTTTGGGTTTGATTTTTCTGGTCACTTCCACTTGAAGCGATAGAGCAAATACAAATGCCACGTGAATCCATATCATTTGATTCATTTCAAACTCGTTGAGAAGTGACAAATAAACAAAGACCTGCAGCATCAGCATTTGCAGCATATTGAGCAAGTTGTAGACAAAGTAATGCTTGTGTTTAAATCGCTCAGGTAAGGAAAAATCTCTTTTGGCCCAATAGCCAAATAGCCAAACAGGAATTACCAGTGCCATGGAAATCCAGCCAAAAAAGATGGAAAGGACGGCCATAACGGCCATGCTGAGGGTTCCGAGTTTTTCGAGTTGAGACAAGCCAATGGTGCCTTGTTGCACTGCTCGGTCAGGGTAGTGGATAGAGTCGAATTCAAAGTCGCGTTTGTCATCGCCCACACGGTTATTAAACAAATAAGCCAATACCATAAAGAATACCATCGGTTTGACCGACCATCCCTCTTGATCCACATCCACGATACGGTCAATTACCAATACATCCGATATGACCAGTAGGCTCAGCGGTAAAACCTGAAACCGCTTCAGAAGGTAGTCGATATAAGCTCTGGCGTTTTTCATGCGGGTTGATAAACTCCTAAAAATCCATACAAAGAACCCGTTCGGTTTTCCCAAAATTGAAGGGTTCGTGATTCATCAAGTTTCCAATTCTTATTTGGCTTCCTATCCACCATGTTGTTCCAAACGAGCAAGTGACCATTGGGTTTTAGATGAGTACGGCATAATTCAAATAGTCGGTTACTATCCTCCACGGTCATGACTTCACTAATGTTGCTGAGGTTGATCGCATCAAAAGAGTCTTTTGTATTCTCTAAAAAGTCGACAATGGAATTATTGACAAACTCCAAAGTACCTGCACTTTTTTTAATGGATTCAAAATTCCCGATTTGTGCCCAAAGCGGCAAAGTCAAATTTTGTTGCATCAATCCAGTTAGGATAAAACGAAAGAAGTAGTTGTTTTCAATAGATACGTCAAGCCAAGCGTGTTTTATGCGCTGGTAGAAAACACCAGCGAGATCCGCTTTCACATGCTTTAATAAATCAGGATGGCGACCTATCCGTTGTAATCGGCCAAAGAACTGCCGGAAAAGAAAACGATACCTCATATTGTCAATGCGGTGGTTATAAATCTCCAATTGCTCTTCTAGGGATTGGGCGTTCAAAAATGAATGAATGGTTTTTTTGCTTACCGCCAACGGAAGCAGAAATCGAGCAAAGAATCTAAGATAAGTCTCGAACCTTCCGCTTTGAAGGATTGACTTTTGGTCAAGATGATTCGATACTATCCACGATTTCAATTCTAAAGACATGCTGGAGTAGTGTGGTTCCAACCAAGTTACTCTGTTCGGGGAGGGGCCGAATGTTCCAATAAATCGATGACAGTTATGATAATTTAAGTGTTGAAATGCCCATGCTTTGGTTTTTGTAAGCTCGATTTGATCACTATTTGTGTCAACGGCAACTACTCGGCTTGGGTTTTTTGTCAATGTGCTCATTGCTATGTCTCCAGCGGAGCAAACAGTCAATACCTCATCGTTGGGTTTTACCAAGGCCGTAAACAAATCCGGATCTTCCCAGCACATGCCATATAGAATGCCAGATTTCATGCGCGATCGCTGTGATTTGATTTAAGGTTGTATATCATGTAGTTCATCCATTGCTAAGGAGTTCAATGATCGTGAAAAGTTTAATGGAAGTAAAACGGAATTATGCATGATTAACAACTCGAAGTTGCAGTTTTTGCAATTCAAAATTGTCCGACTTGAAAAGCGGATAACTACTTCGATCTTCTAATCAAAATCAAGTTCTTTGTCTATTTATTTAGACCCTAACTGATCCAGAACTCGCTGGGTGATGATTTGTATGATTCTACGCTGATATTCCGCGGGGTGCAGCTGATAGCGCTTCAGTTCATCGGTCGTAAACAACCCAATGACAATTCCCACCAATTGCTGTCGAAGTTCTTTTTGACCAACCAAGAACGTTTTCAATTTAGCGCGGTATTGTTCCTGTGTATCTATCCCTAGCATCGCTTTATGGAAAAATCTATGTCCATGAACCATAGAAATAATCAGATCATGCTGAAATTTAATAATGGGTCTAATGCTGGTGTTTTGAAATTGTTCCTCCTCACTTTGCAGATGGGGTTGTTCAAGTTCTAAGATGGGTCTGCAATCTAAAACGGCTCTGTTCCTTTCCATATGTATGAAACAACCACCACGGAGCAAAGTTCTGAGCAAAAAAAGCGTCCTGCATTTGCAGGACGCTTTTATAGAGAATAGATGTGGTGATTAATTGTGTTTAGTGCCTCGGAGCCTTTGGAGGTGCGGGAGCATGCTTTGGAGCATCGTGTGGAGCTGGTGGCTCGTGCAACTTCATTTCTTCTTGGTGAAGGTCTTCGTTGATCTTGTGGAATTGATCCTCGGTGATTTCACCTTTTTCCATTTTCTTCATGGCATCTTCACGCCTTCGCATAATGGCTTCCATTCCCTCTTCACGTTTCTTGTCCATTTCAGCATGTGCATCTGCGCCATGTGCTTCTCCTGCATGTGCATGTCCATGATCGTGTCCGTCATGATTGTCATGTGTTGGAGCTGGTGGAACTTGTTCTTTAGTCTGTGCTTGTAGCGATGTGACTGCGAGAGCCAACATTGCTACCAAAGTGAGTGTCAATTTTTTCATAGTCAAATGTAATTTGTCCGAAGATAAAAAAAGCCCCGGTATCGGAGCTTTTCTTCTTTCCTTAGGAAAAGACTATTTCCCCATTTTATCCGTCTTTGAGCGTTTTTCTTTTGCTTCAGTGGCTGCCTCGTCCAATTCCTTGTCAGCTTTGTCTAGCGCTTCTTCCACCTTTTTGTATTCTTCTTCGCTCATCTCGCCACTCTCTTTTTTGGCCTTGGCTTTTTCCTTCGCCACTTTCACTTTCTCTTTTCCTTCTTTCACTTTCTCTTCTGCCTCACTCAGGTTTTCTTCTGCCTCATCTTTGACCTTTTCTTTCGACTTGGCTTCAGCTGCTCGGTTTTGTCCAAACTCTTTGCCGCTCATGTCGCCTTTGTTTTTGCCATAAGCGTTACCATTGTTTTGCTTATCGCTTTTATCTGATTTTTCGCCATCGGGAAACAAGATTGTCCTGAAATCATACGCTAACACTGGAACTGTGCATTATTGGAATGTGTTGGAAACCACGACAGGAGTCGGTAACACAGGGTGGGATTTCACCTCACTCGGAGCTGGATATGTAAGTGGCGATCGACAATATGGAATTGGTGAACCCGCCTGCACGCGAAGCGTGGTCACGGTAGGTTCACACCAGTCCGGAATTTGGAATAACGGCACATTCATTCCCTTCAATCTCAGTGGTTTTTCGAGTCAAGGACCGACATTGGACGAGCGCAGAAAACCAGACTTGACGGCTCCGGGTGGTGGAGTAGTTTCTTCGATTTCAAGTTATACGCATGGGGGATATAATCCGATATCGATCATTGAATTTAACGATCGAGAGTATGGTTTTTTAGGGTTTAGCGGGACCTCCATGTCATCGCCCATGGTCGCTGGAATTGCTGCGCTAATGTTGGAAGCGAATCCTCAGATGACGCCAGAAATGATTAAAGACGTTTTAATGGAAACGGCACAAGAAGATCAATACACTGGTGTGATTCCCGATAGTGGGAGTAATCTATGGGGTTATGGTAAAGCTCATGCGTTTTTTGCTGTAAAGAGAGCTTTAGAATTGGTAGGTGTGGATGAATTGAAGGAGCAAAAGGATGCTCAGGTTTATCCAAACCCAACAAATGACCTCGTTCATTTTAAGAATGAAATACAGGAAGTTTGGGTGTATAACACCAATGGTCAACTGATTAAGAAGCAATTGGTAACCACCCCTTCCATCGACCTCAGTGAACTCCCAACAGGAGTCTACTACTTGATCCTACAATCAGATCAAGAACACTACATCGAGAAAGTAGTAGTAAATTAAGCTCCGAAAGCTGCGTATTTCAGAATGCAATAGATGGCTCTGAATCCGTCTTTCCATCCAATTTTTTTACCCTCTTCGTACGTACGCCCATAGTAGGAAATACCCACCTCGTAAATTCTGATTTTTGGGATACGGGCAATTTTTGCAGTCACCTCAGGTTCAAATCCAAATCGCTTTTCGATAAGAGTCAGCGATTGGATGATTTTGGTGTCGAACAACTTGTAACATGTTTCCATGTCTGTCAAATTCAAGTTGGTGAACATGTTTGAAAGCTGGGTCAAGAATTTATTCCCTAATGTGTGCCAGAAAAATAGGATACGGTGTGGATTGCTTCCTTGAAAACGAGAGCCATATACCACATCGGCAAATCCATTCAAAACAGGTTTCAATAGATCGTTGTATTCCTCAGGGTCATATTCTAAATCAGCATCTTGAATGATCAGGTAATCGCCAGTGGCTTTCGCAATTCCAGTGTGCAAGGCCGCGCCCTTACCCTTATTTACTTCGTGCTCGTAATATGTAATGGGCATGTCAGGATTGGCATCCATGTATCGAGCAATAGCCCCTTTGGTGTCATCCTTTGAAAAATCATTGACAATGATGATTTCTTTCTCAACTCTCCCGATCAATTGCACATCCTTCACCTTGTCCAAAATCAAATGGATGGTGCGCTCCTCGTTGTAGGCAGGCATTATGATGGATAGCTTCATAGACTCAAATACAGGGTTAAATGCAACGGCAAAGGAATGAAAACTTGGTTATTGAAATTACCCCTCGTTTAACTTCAATTTATTTATGGCTTTCACTGGGCCTGGGCACTTCTGCTGGTGGCAAGCTAAACAGGCATCCAGCATCTGATTGAATGCCGTGGGTCGATCATCAGTAGCATGCTCGAAGGCTTCGTATCGTGCCAAGAAATTGGCCGCCATTCCCTGGTATAGCTCGTCAATCTTTTCGGGTTCCGTAGCGTGATCGGTATGAATTGATTTGTACCGTTCTAAATAATTCGTTTTTATGTCCTGACCTGCTTGTAAAGAGTCTCGAACCGATTTCATCTGGTTGTACATATCGCGCATCGTAAGCGCTAGTTCACTTCGCTCTACGCCATTGATCAGAGTAATCCCTTCTTTTTGCTCCATCTTTTCATCCTGATCCTCTTCGGTATCCGATTGGTTTTGATTCTCCTGACAAGCTATAGCGAAGCATACAATAGAAATAAGAACGATCCATTTTTTCATATCACAAAGCTAGTGCGATTTACCTTGAAAATTCTCTAGACCATCTATGCGTTAAATCCAATAAGTTCGCATTTGTCTTTTTAGGACACTAACCAATTGAGAACATTCATCCGATTTATACTTGTGCTTGTGTTTTGCCTGGGCGGTGCATCGCAGTTCTCATTCGCTCAAAAAACAGAGATTACCGGATTAGTATTAGATGACACTGGCTTTCCCATGCCGTCAGTTAACGTTTCGTTTAAGGGAACAACCATCGGAACGATTACGGATATCAATGGCCAATACCAACTCACAACCAATAAGCCATCGGACTCGCTGCAGGCCTCCTTCATTGGGTTTGAGCTGGTTTCTAAGGCGGTGATTAAAGGCGAAACTCAAACCATCAATTTTGATTTGGCTCCCGAATTGACTGTGCTTCAAGACGTGGTCATTACGGGAAGCCGAAAAGACAAGAATCCTGCGGTGACATTCATGAAAAAGGTGGTCGAAGCCAAATCAACCAACGATATCTATGCCCAAGATTATGTACAATATGAGGTCTATGCTAAGGTGGAACTGGATTTGAATAATTTGGATGAGGAATTCCAAGATCGAAAAGTGATGCAGCGATTTGGGTTTATGTTCGAAACGCAAAATGAAGGCGATAGCAATACTAAACCATATGTGCCGGTTATTTTGGCCGAAAACTTGAGTGAATATTACTATCGGAAATTTCCCAAGGAAGAAAAGGAGATCATCAAGGCGAGTAGGATTTCAGGGGTGAAGAACGAAAGCGTGCACGAACAACTTGCGAATACGTACTTAAAAATCAATATGTACGATGATTTCGTGGACATTTTCACCAAGGGCTTTGTAAGTCCATTGGCAAGCACGGGTGGTTTGTTTTACAAGTATTACATCATAGACAGTCTCGAAATTAAAGGTGATTTATGCTATCAATTGAAGGTAGTGCCAAGACGAGAAGAGGATTTAGCATTTGCAGGAGATATCTGGATCGCCAAAGATTCCAAAGCGTTAGTGAAGGCCAAATTGAGCATTTCGGAAAACACAAACATCAACTGGGTAAATGGATTGCAGGTTGAACAAGATTTTGAAATGCAAAACGGCCGTTATGTGTTGACCAAAGAATTTACCCTCCTTGACTTTAGTATTTCAGAAAAGAATGATAAAACAGGGCTGTATGCACGAAAGCACGCCTCGTATGATAAGATTGTAGTCAACGAGGAAAAACCAAATTCCTTTTATAAAGAGGAAGTAGCGGTTGCAGTTGAAGCGCTTGAAAAGCCAGATGAATATTGGGAAGAAGTGCGTCATGATTCCCTCAGTGCAAACGAAGAGCAGATTTATGAGAACGTTCAAAAGCTGCAGAAGATCCCATTTTTCATGTCTATGAAGGAGGTGATGACCACCGTCTTGACGGGATATCAAGACATCGGCTTTTTAGAAGTAGGGCCATACCTCAAACTCATCACGCACAATCCCGTTGAGGGCGTTCGATTGCGTTTGGGGGTGAGAACCAACAGCCGATTTAGCGAGAAAATTCGATTGGGAGGACATTTAGCCTATGGATTTTTGGATCAACGTTGGAAGTACGGAGGAACGTTTTTGTATTTGCCCAACAAAGATCCTCGACAATCCATGGGGATCAATTACAAATACGACATTGAACAGATTGGACAAAGCGAATCGGCCTATCCGGTGGATCATATTTTAGGTTCCATTCTGCGCAGGCGTCCTTTGGACAAGCTGAGCATGGCACAGGAAATTGAAGCTTTTTATGAAAAAGAATGGAAGCGCGGAATCTCCAATACCGTGAGCCTAATTAACCGAAATGTGTATGCCAATCAATTTGATGACTTCAGCGCTTTTGGAGGTTATTTCAATTCAACGGAGGTGCGACTTTCAACTCGAATTGCTCCTGGAGAAAAATATGTCATTGGTGATTTTGACAGGATTTCTCTAGGCTCCACCAAACCGGTGATGCGTTTTTCATATGGCTATGGAATCAAAGCGCCAAACATTGGAGATTATGAATACCATCGCCTAAGTTTTGATTGGAAGCATCGCATTGGAATGCGCGGATTGGGTTATAGCAAATACTACGTCAGTGCTGGTAAAATCTTCGGGAATTTACCATATCCCATGCTGACTGTGCTAGCTGGCAACGAAAACTATACCTACGATCATCTGAGCTACAACTTGATGAATTATTATGAATTTGTAGTCGATCAATACGTGTCATTGTACTACACCCACTATTTCAATGGTCTCTTTTTGAATAAGATTCCGCTGGTTAAAAAACTGGAATTTCGCGAGTTGGTTTGGGGTAAAGGGGTGTGGGGTTCCATACGACCAAATCACCAAAACATCCAACCCTTTCCTACTTTTCTAACTGGGTTGAATCAGCCTTACTACGAAGCCGGTTTTGGTCTGGAAAACATATTTAAAGTGCTTCGTTTTGATGCCTTCTGGCGACTCTCGCATTTGGACAACCCAGGTATTTCCACATTCGCCTTACGTGGAAGCATGCAGATTAAGTTTTAGGGGAAAACGTAAGAACTAGTAGCGAATTTCTGAGTAAGTTGCCGCCCGATTTTGAAAAGACCTAACCCTCATATTTCATCGATCGCCTTTTTTATGCTGTTTCCAGCATTCATAATGGCTCAAACCTTGGGCGATTCACCATTGGAGTATGGAACTCTTGATGATTTGAACAAAGGTTCGTTTGAAACCGAAAGCATATTCGCCCTCGACTTAGAGGATAATATCAATCCAACACGATTAATTGAACCCACTTCTCCCATTCTTGGTAGTAAGTTAGTACAAGAAATCAAGTATGATCAGCGTCACCCCAGCGAGATTCTGAGAGCCATTGGTTCCAAATATCAATCACTCAAAGACGAAATTGTGGTGTCCAGCATCGCTTATTACAACGCTCTTTTGCCGGGTTTAGTTGAGTATAGGAAACAGTCGTTGGTAAGCACCAAACCAGTGTTCGGAATGCAGTGGACGGAGGTAGAACCTGCCGCTATTCCTTTGGAGGTACTCACACCGCTGCACTTTCAATACAAAACACTTGTTGATTCGGCCCATATGTTCCAGCAAAAGCAGGGTTATGAATTATCCAGAGACAGCGCCATCCAATTGGCCATAACCTTTGGGAATTTAAAGGCTACAAGTCCCACAGTTTTAAGCGTGTTGCGTCCCAATAACTTTTATACCCGTGTATTGCCACATAAAGTGGCCAAATTGATTCAACTGAACGCTCAAATAAGTTCGGCAGAAGCGGCCTATCCGCGATTGCAACATTCTATCAATGGCTATCTGCAGCATACCTACAGTTATCTATTACAACACAATGATCTGGAAGGCTTGTTAGCCGCTGGTTACGATGCGCAAAACCATTGGATTGAATCGTCCAGGGAGGGTGAGATGAATGTGCCCTTCATGTCTTATATCGAAAAGGCGGTGTTGGAAGAAGGATATAGTCATCGTGATGCGCTAATTTTGTTGTGTTACAGCACTCGAAATATGCCTAATCTGGATGTGCAGTACTCCATGAACCCTGAAAATGCCTTGGCTTTAGAAGTTTTTTTCTGGAAGTTTAAGGAATTGCAGAATTTGGCAGTTGATCAGTTTTTTGATAACGTTTTTCCCAATCATGTTTTTAAGGAGAACCCAATGTTGTACCATTATGCCACAGCTTCTTACTTGGCCTATGAAGTGGAACGCGCGGGGTATCGGAATGTGACGGCTGTAAGCATGGCTTTTTTAAGTAAAGCCGGATATAAGTTTCACAAGTTTGTGACCGCATTGGATCCTAGGAAATTCAATCACCAAGGAGTTGGGCACTTTAAAGAGCTGTTGGCGAGTCAAAGTTCTGTCAGTGGGGTGCAGGCAGGATATTATGGTGGGCTGCATGGAGTAGCAATTGCGAAGATGGAAGATCGATCCTCTATTATTTCTAAGCGCGGTAAATTATTGGCGGCACAAGAGGCACGCCTTCAATTGGTAGAATAGCCATGCGCTTGGCATTACTCTCTTTCTTTTTACTCTCTACGTTTTTATGTGCTGCTCAATTCTGTGATGGCCATAAGCGCATCACTCCCCAGAATTACCTCTTAAAATATTACCGTATTCAAAACGACATTTTTAAGAAGGTAAAATCTGATTCCATGTCGATTCTCGAGGCCATTGCGAATTGCGATAGCCCAGAGCACATGTATGATGAAAAGTGCTTGCATAACCATTTTTTGTTTGTCGATTTCATCCTCTATTTTGAATTGGAAGAGCGCTACCGTAGGCGATCAGACTATTCTGAACAGGAATTCCGTATGGCGCTGATGAACTTACGAGATCTATTGTATAAAAATTGGATGGAGAGCATTAAATACGAAATGCCAAATGGATACCATGAATGGGATGCAATAGCGCTGAAAGGAGAAACGTTGGAGGAGTTTAAATCTCGTGGTTCTGAAAAGTTCAGCTTGTTGGAAACAATGGTGAAGCGAGTCAATCCAAAGCCACGAAAACGAGACTCTGCTCGGTGGTCAGTGCATGAATACTTAGGTGCTACTACTCCATTCAGCTCAATCATGACTGATCAAGCCATGGAATTGATCAAAACTGAGAAAGGAAGGCAGGCTATAGAGATTTTTTCGGAGAATTTAGAATCAAAGGCGGATTTCGTGAATCTCTGGCAATTGGCCATCGCCTCTGCAGATATGGATACCATTGCCGCCTTGACGATATTGTCGAGCGTGTCGGCACAACGCATGTATCTCATCCGCGATTTCAAGCATTGGATGGAGGAAAATCTCAGCCAAGAGGAATATGAACTGCAAATGAGAGCATTGAAGCAGAGTAGTGCAGCCTATTTTAAAATTGAAACCGTGGCGAGCGCAATGCCAATGGGCTGGAATTATCCAGATGGTGTGGGAGCCAAGAGTACAAAATCCTATCACTTTTATACCACCGCTATGTTGGCATATCAATTGGCGAAAAGAGGCTTCGATAGAGAAACGGTTATTAAGGAAGCCACGCGCCCCGCGAAGAAATACAAGCGAGCCATCCAGATTCCTGGGTTGGCACACAATATCTGGCTGCGCAACACATGGAATGCCAGCACGGTAGGTGATTTCAAGCAGGTCTTAGTCGAACAAAAACTGGGCGCTCAGTGGGGGTATAATTTAGGAAAGGAATCGAAATAGTTTTTGATCTACTACTTTTTATTCAGACCCTCTTTTTCCAAATCCTCCTTTGTAAACTGTTTCTGCTGCGACTTGTAGTGATCCTGGGGCAATCCACCAATCGGTGTACTGAAGAAGGGAATAGCATCACCATACTGATTCGTAAAATATACGACAGCATCATTGGGAAGCGGAGATTTACTCCTGATCTGATAGTCCATCGATGTATTTTGTTCGGCACCGAATATTTTTTGCTCAGACTGACGCCAAACCCCATTTCCTGAAGGAGCCAACGGCACATCTTTCCTAACGATAGAATTTACTTTCAAATAGGCAGAAGAATCCAAATCAAAATGATGAAAATGCACTTTGACCACATTTGACTCGATGAATGGATGAAAATGACTTCGCTTACTTGTGTTTTGATTCAGTCTAAAACATAACTCATAGGCGAATGGATTCACTCCTTGAATAGGAACGTTTTCCGTTCCGCTGCTACTCACAAAATACTTGTATAGATTGGCGTCATCACCACTCATTCCATCGCAAATAATCTTGAATACATAGGCATTTAACTCATTCGACCATTCTCCTTCGTTAGGGACTAGCGTGGCTAATAGTGCCCATTGGTCATCAAAACTGGCATCGACAGCGATTTTCTTTTCAGCAAGCAAAACGCCAGATTTATATCCAGGCGCTGGATCCACCTTGCGAGCTTCCTTGTTCGAGTAAGCATCGTTTCCACCATAAATAAAATAGTGGCATGATGTGTTAAATCCACCACCCATCATCTCGTCATTGGCTCCTCCTATGTCCCCGTCAAAAACCCTGAGATAAACTGCATCCTTCCAATCTTTAGGAATTGCCACGAAATAAACCTGTGAATTGTCATAATCGCCCCATTGTGGGTTAGCATCTTGACCAAAAGTGGTAGCGAATGGGACGTTTTCCATGGGCGAAGGAAAGGCTTGACTCATCATTTCGGTGGTGATTAATAACGAAAGGTAGAAAGCGATAAAACGTAGTTGATACATGTAATACTGAATCTAATAAAATAAAAGTGGATTGATCAATAGAAGCTGGATAGGAGTGTTTCTTGTTGTTCTATTGTGTGGATGCGAAACGAATCAAAACAAAAGTCCAAAGCGGAGTGATACGAATACATTCAATCAATTTACATCCGCTTTAGAAAGTTCACCTGATTCTGTCCTGAATTTATTGAACAGCAAAGAGTGTTGTGAGAATTTGGATACCTTACAAATTCTGCAACTTAAGGTTCAAGCCCTTCTTGCAACAAACAAGCTTCCAGAAGCATTGGTTTATCTGGAGGAAGTAAAGGCGATGGGGCTGGGTAACGACAGTGTCACGCTCGCTACTAGACATAAGGCTGCCATTGCCTTATATAGATCAGGCGATTACCAAGGATTTATTAAAGCCCTGAAAGAACTTTTGATTCTTTTCGAAGAATCTGGGAATGAGTATAGCGTCAGTAAAACCTTATCAAACATCTCTGGTGGGTTTCACGAGTTGCAAGAGTTCGACTCATCATTGCACTACCAACAGCTAGCCTTAAGAGTAGCTCAAAGATTGGGTGATTCAGGGTTGATTGAAAGGCAAACGCTCGAAATGATTCCAGTATTTCTCGAAACGGGAAGAATTGATACAGCTGAGCAGATGCTGCTGAAGCTTGTTTATAGAAAGGATCGGTCAAAATTGGACAGATTGATTGATTTGATTAACTAGGGAACCGTATTCAATAAACGACAGGATTATGCCAAATCAAAAGAGGTTTATTTAGATGCAATTGTCTTGGCCGAGGATATAGGTGATTCGATGGACATCGCCCATGTTCTAAATAATATCGCTTATGCAGATTATCATTTAGGTAACTATAAGGATGCGTTCATCATGCTAGACTCGGTAAACGACATTTACTCTAGCTTACATCAATTGGATTATGCGGCTAATATCAATGAGCTTGAACTCAAGTTTATGGACTTAGAGAAGGATGCGGAACTCGCTGAATTAGCTTCGCAAACCGAAGCAGACAGGACATTTAAGATTTGGCTGTCTGTTGTTTCGTTTTTAGTTGTTTCCATTTTAGGCTCTCTGTTTGTATCCAATCGTAATAGGCTCAAAAACTTAAAGCGCATCCGAGAGGAAGAACACCTTCGTTTCCAGAAAGAAAAGGAATTGGCCGCCTTGCATTCGTCATTGCAAGCACTGGAAGAAGAGCGCAAAAGAGTGGCGATGGACTTGCATGATGGTATAGGGGTGTTAGCAAGTGCGGCAAGGCTTCGTGTATCCAAAGTCAATAAAAGAATTGATGATGCCACATTGAACAAAATATTGAATGAAACAGATGAGGTACTTAACACGATTACTGGTGATGTCAGGCGAATCGCTCACAACATAATGCCTGCAACACTGAGCAAGCTCGGATTGAAAACAGCAATCGAAGAATTACTAGAAAAATCACCTCATTCCATGGACATTGAGTTCAAGTTGAAATTAGAAGAAGTACAATTACCGCAGGCTAAACCACATGACATAACCTTGTATCGAATTTGCCAAGAACTGGTGAATAATGCACTGAAGCACAGTCAGTCAACTTTGGTTGAAATAAGCCTAACACAAAAAGGAAACCTTGTCACGCTTCGCTATGATGACAATGGCGTAGGACTATCCGATACAAATGGCACTGGAAGCGGTTTAGACGCGATGAGAAGTCGAATTGAAAGCTTGGGCGGAAGAATGTTCGTGGACAAATCGTCCAAAACAGGTACGCATATTTATTTTGAAGTTTCCAATGGCTAAACCGAACATCAACATACTCATTACAGACGATCACCCCTTTTTTCGTTCAGCCATTGCATCCATTTTATCGTTGCAGATCTATGTCAATGAAATTTTTGAGGCAGGAACAGGAGTGGAGTGCTTGGATCAATTGGACAAACATTCTGTGGATGTGGTTTTGCTGGATATTAACATGCCAGATATTGACGGTATTGAGTGTCTCAAAAGGATTAAAGCGAATCGCGAAAATGCCACACATAAACAGGTGAAAGTAATTGTGCTTACTCAACATTCAGATGCGAAATTTTACCGCGCCTTGATGAGTATGGGAGCCAAGGGGTACCTGTTAAAATCAACCACGGAAGATCAGTTCATTTCGGACTTCGAGCGGGTGGTTTTTGATGATGAGTCCGTGTTGAGTTCCGAGCTAAACCTTGATGAAAAGAGAGCTGAGAATAATCAAGATGAGCTGTTCACTCCTAGGGAACGTGAGATTCTAGTGCTAATTATTGCCGAAGTGTCGGTACAAGAGATTGCAAAGCGTTTGTACATTTCAACACACACACCGTTTATAATCATCGCAAGTCCATTTTGCATAAAACGAACCAAGAGAGTGTGGCTGGACTGATGAAATGGGCAGTAACCAATAAAGTGGTTTAACGAATAATTGAAATGATCCCCGGGTTCTTTCATTCCTTTGCAAAGAAATGCAGTCGAGTCCAATTTGTTTTATCCCGTTTGAAGCGGATGTTTCCGACATATCGCTGCCGCATAGGTTTACTTTTCCATTTTACTACCATCCACATGAATTGTGCGTCATTGCCGCGAATGAATTACAGCAGCGCATCAGTAATCAAAAGTGGGATCACAATTTTGGATTAGACCAAGGCCAATCGGGCATGGTCATCGGAAAGATGTTTGGTGTTCTCGTGGTTAAAAACAAGGATGGTCAACTCGGCTACCTCGCTGGATTTTCGGGCAAAATTGCGGACGAAAATCATCATGAGGGATTTGTGCCGCCTGTGTATGACATATTGAAAAAGGACGGCTTTTTTCGAGAAGAGGAGCAAAGGATCAATGCACTGAACGCGGAAATTGAGCGGCTCGAAGGTGATCCCAACCTGCAGGATTTGAGGTCGAAGTTGGCGACCTTTCAGGACGAGATAGCCTCATCCTTGGCACAGTTTAGACAGGATATTAAACAAGGTAAAAGGGAGCGTAAACAACAAAGAGGCGCGGCCAAGACTCGATTGAGTCAAGAGGAATGGGAGCGGTTGGATGTGCAGCTGGCCAAGGAGAGTGTTCATCACCAACTTGCCTACAAACGGTTGGCGCGGTTCTATCGCGAACAATGGGATGAAAGCCAGAAGGCACTCGATTCGATGCTTCAAAAAATCGATGCCTTGAAGGACGAGCGCAGAACCCGATCGGGCCTTTTGCAAAAGCGATTGTTTGATGAATATCGTTTTCTAAATGCGAATGGGGAGTGGAGGAGTTTGCTATCTATTTTTCACTATACAGATCAATCTACTCCGCCCGCTGGGGCAGGGGAGTGTGCGGCTCCAAAGTTGCTTCAATATGCCTTTTTACATCAACTTGAGCCCATTGCTATGGCCGAGTTTTGGTGGGGTGCTTCACCCAAATCGGATGTGAGAAAGCACGGACAATTTTATCCGGCTTGTCGCGGCAAGTGTGAGCCCATTTTGGGCCATATGCTAAAGGGTTTGGAGGTGGATCCCAACCCGATGTTGGACAATCCTGCCGAGGGCAAGGAACTCGAAATATTGTTTGAGGATGAATTCATGATGGCGGTGAATAAACCGGCTGAATTTCTTTCCGTACCTGGAAAAATCATTAAAGATTCTGTCTATTCCCGCATCAGGGTGCGAAACCCGGAGGCCACCGGACCACTCATTGTCCATCGATTAGACATGAGTACTTCGGGTATTTTGCTCGTTGCCAAATCCAAGGAAGTACACAAGCAGCTGCAGCATCAGTTTGAAAATCGAACCATCAAAAAGCGATATGTGGCATTGTTGGATGGTACATTGACCGTAAACTCAGGAGAGATCGATTTACCCTTGCGTGTTGACCTTGATGACCGACCGCGCCAGCTCGTATGTTATGAGCATGGCAAACCCTCTAAAACCTATTGGGAGTTGATCGAAACCAAAAATGGGCAGTCTAAAGTCTATTTCTATCCGCTCACAGGGCGCACGCACCAACTACGTGTGCATGCCGCACACCAACTTGGGCTAAACACTCCCATCGTGGGAGATGACCTCTACGGCACCATTAAAGATCGACTGCATCTTCACGCGGAGCGGATTGAGTTCGTGCATCCACAAACCAAGGAGAATATGGTGATTGCGGCCAAAGTGGAGTTTTGAACGAGCCATTCTAGCTTATACCATCGCCAATGGATGGATATTAGATCAAATTGAACGTACGCATCAGATTAAAAAACGATTCTCTACTTCTCTGACTCACCGGGAGGCTTTTTCCCCCGTGCGTAATGATCGAGCCTCCCTCTGTTTTGACAAATCGACTGATCGCTTGCATGTTGATCAAATAGGAGCGATGGCATCGGAAAAAATTTGGAAAACCAGCCAAAAGTTGCTCAAACATAAGCTGGACAGGAAACCCTCAAAAGATGATTGAAGAGACAGGAGAAGATGGCATTCTGACGGCTGCAGAAATTTCCAATTTAGACCTTACTAATACCAAACTTGTAGTTCTTTCTGCTTGTGAGACCGGTCTTGGAAAAATAGAGGGAAGCGAAGGCACTTTCGGGCTTAAAAGAGGCTTTAAATTAGCAGGTGTTGAACAAATTATTGTCTCGCTTTGGTCTGTTCCCGATAAAGAGACCACAGAATTGATGACACTGTTTTATGAAGATCTGGCGGTGACATTAAATCCTGTAATTTCTTTTGCAAAAGCTCAAAAGGAAATGCGAAATAAGTACCCAACAAGACCAGATTTGTGGGCTGGGTTTGTGTTAGTGAGATGAGTATAATTAAATTAGCGCTATATGAAGAATAGTTCAATAATAGTATTAATGACTTTAATGCAAACACTTTCAGCACAAGTTATCGATACAAAATTGAACATACCGGATGAGCTTAAAATGGAGATTGGGGAAGTAGTAATATCTCCAAATGAGGAATATCTACTTATCAATTCTAACTACTTAGTAAACTTAATAAGTTTAGAAACCACTCAACTAAATCATGGGATATACATTTTTAGTGACACAAGATCCTTCTTTTTAAATGATTCTATAATCGTAACTATTGGAGGTCCTGATAATGCTCCTTGGCACTCTCACAATGCTTACTCAGGAGAAAGTTTTATTTATTCTGAAGAGCTATTCAGTTCCGGTAGCCCTTTGGTTGAAATTATAAATATTCAGGACTCAAAAGCTTTGCTAGTAGTTAATGGCGCTTTGTATTCTTTCAATTTGTTAGCAAATGATTCAATCGAAACTAAATTAATTTTAGATGATGTGGGCGGCCTAAATTTAGGTTCGAGCAGGATGATGCGCTATCAACTTATCGGAAATAGATTTGATAATGATGATTTTTTCTTCTTGTGCGAATATGATAAGATTAATGTGATGAATCGTTATACCAAAGAAGTTACTGGTTCCATTCCGCTAACTTATGAGAATGACTATGCAGTTGATTTTATTAATGAAAGAGTTATGTCATTAGATCGAATATCAATGAAAGCTACTTTTAACTCATTCTATGGCGAATATCTCTTCGAGATACAATTACCTAAAACATATGTTCCTTATGCGTTTTGGATGAATCCCGTAGGCGATCAAATCTATTTTGTAAAAGGTATAGAAAATATTAATACAGATAAAAATAAGCTACTTGTTTATTCACTTGAAGAAAATAGTGCTAAACTGTCTCATTCAATTGACTTGCCTTGTGCAGATGTATCTTTGGGACTTACAGTTTTTAAAAATAAGGATGAATTTATTGTTTCGTTGAGTCAATCGGATGTTAAACTTCTAATTCTCGATTCAAACATGAATTATGTAACATGTCCAAAATTTATTAATCCTTTTGAAGCCTATTCGCCTTATAATGAAGTTTTTGATTGGAGGAATATGTAGATACCCCATTTGTTAGGACAGTTTCCATTCAAATTTAGGTTAATAATCATGCTGCTTGTTTAGCGTATATTTCTGCAGGTATTTCGTAGTCCAGAGCCTCATGTCTTCTTGCGTGATTGTAGTAGTTGAAGTATTCAGCTAATAACAGGTAGAGATCCATTCCGTCTTTGGGTGGGTTTA
>Ga0255765_1000229_pt1 | contig 75161 bp, 48 predicted proteins | sample 041ome_8_FD_179965 | JGI IMG/M metagenome (GOLD analysis project Ga0255765, IMG submission 179965) | Coastal salt marsh microbial communities from the Groves Creek Marsh, Skidaway Island, Georgia - 041407BS metaG (version 2) | ecosystem: Environmental > Aquatic > Marine > Intertidal zone > Salt...
ATTCGGACTCGAGCACGGCATTTTGGTTTCGCACGGCTTCGATCGCACTTCGGCGGTTCGGACGATGCGATTGGTGTACGTTACACGCGACTCAGCTGTGGAGGTGTTCGGAGAGAAAAAAAATAGAGTTGATGAAGAGACAGCACTTACACCTGCCGCCTTTGTGAGCAGATTGAGCAGATTGAGCAGATTGAGTAGTTTGTAATATATATCGTTAACTACATTTTTTTCAACAGCAAAAACGTTTTTTTCTTCTCGTTCACCTTTTTGTCCGAAAAGGAAGAGTGAAAAAGGAAGAGTGAAAAAGTGAAAAGTGAAAAAATTCAAAACCGGCCCCAAACAGATTACCTGTGATTTTGGTTGCAAAACTACAGGATCCAGGATAACTTTCTTCTTGTGAATTTTCTCGGCGGCCCTAAACCCTCGCGTTTCCGTTTCTCGTTTCTGTATCTGTTTTGCACCCCTCTACGCTGGCATTCGAAACAGCGCCAATACACTTCGGACGTTATTTCACATTTTCGTGCATATCGCCCGCCGACCTCTTTTCTTCGTAGCGCAACGCACCGCTCGCAAAAGTTTCGAAGTTTCAAGTTCTTCGCCTTGATCGCCTTGTCGAGCGCCTTTGTGTAGCATCCCTCACAACACGGTTCCCCGCTCTTGTCGTCTCCCTCGATTTTTGGATGACGACGGATTCTACCCGTAATCTTCTTCTTGCACACGACGCACTTTTCGTTCATCTTCTTGGCATGCGCCTTCCGGTAGCATCCCTCACAACACGGTTTCCCCCTCCCGTCGTCTCCCTTGAATGTCGGATGACGACGGATTTTACTCGTAATCTTCTTCTTGCACACGACGCAGTTTTCGTTCATCGTCTCGGCACGCGTCTTGTCGTAGCATCCCTCACAACACGGTTTCCCCCTCCCGTCATCTCCCTTGATTTTTGGATGACGCCGGATATTACTCGTAATCTTCTTCTTGCACACGACGCAGTTTTCGTTCATCTTCTCGGCACGCGCCTTGCGGTGGCATACTTGACAACACGGTTCCCCACTCCTGACGTAACCCCGAGTAGTAATCTTCTTGCCGCACTCACACCATCGGATCTTTGTCGCAGGCTTCCTCTTTTTCACGTCGTCGTCGTCCTCTTCGTCGTCGTCGTCGTCGTCGTCCTCTTCGTCGTCGTCGTCGTCGTCGTCGTCGTCGTCCACTTCGTAGTCGTCGTCGTCGTCGTCGTCCACTTCGTCCTCCTCTTCTTCCTCTTCCTCGTATTTTTTCTCTATTTCTTCTCGCCATTTCTTCAGCTTCGCCTTCGCCTTTTCGATCGATTGCAAGTCATCCTCCGACAGCTTTTCTCCGTTCCGGCGTCGGCGTCGTTCAGCGTGCCTCTTGAGGAACGCTGAGAACTCTTTCATTACCTCATCCTCGTCGTCGTCGTCGTCGTCGTCGTCGTCGTCCACGTTGTCGTCGTCGTCCACTTCTTCCTCCTCGTTTTTTTCTTCTTCCTCCTCGTTTTTTTCTTCTTCCTCTTCCTCGTTCTTTTCTTCCTCTTCCTCGTTTTTTTCTTCTTCCTCTTCCTCGTTTTTCTTCCTCCTGTCGCTCCTTTTCGGCAGCGTGCCAAACGGCTTATGTACGCAATTGCCGATGCTGCACTTGTGTGACATGTGTCTTCGGCGTGTTTTTGCGTGTGCGTGTGCGTGTGCGTGTTTTTTTTTATATCGAAGAGCGAGCGTTTTTTTTTTGACGTGACTATGAAAACTTAATTTGGAGTGAGCAGATTGACGACCCCAATCTGACAACACCCTAAACGTGAAGGGGATATACAACAGTCCGTTATCTTCGAATGTGCGCGGTTTTCAATCGAATCAAAGCATAAGTGACATCAATAACATCCATACCAATCTAGAGATAGAGTTGTTTGATCGAAGAAATCAGAAGATCGATAAAAAAACGAAGAGTGTAAATTTGTATTAGGTGTTCAGTTTGTGAGCAGAAAGACGAGCAGAAAGCAGAGTGAGCAGATGGTCGACTTCAATCTACTATTTGAATTTGTACTCTTTGACGATACCATCGTAATCTAGCGCCTGTCCGACACTTTTTACTCTTAGATATGCATCGAGGGCAGCTGTAGGTCTCGGTGGCCATCTCCCTGCAACCGTATCTGTAGTTTTGTACAGCTGACACGGCGTATCGTTGCCGAGTTCGTCTTCCGTTTTTCCCGCAGCGATGTCTAATTGTTGCTTGAATTGTTGCTCCAAAAGTTTACTCGCGTACGCCACATCACCGAAACTGCGCACGGATTCAGCCGATTCGCTTTGTCCGAAACCTCGTCCTGAGGTGCACAAAGTCTGCCACTCGTATTCTGCTTTATCCAAGTCTCCAGATCCCCAATGGAAAGCGGTGAGAGCTGCGCGCATATCCCAAAACTCTGGGTCTTTTCGAAGTATCGTTTGAGCGGTCTTCACGGCTAACTCCTCTTTTCCCGTTTCAAACGCAGCCAGCGCATAGTTGGCTAGAGCTATTTCTCTCATGGAATCATCCTTCGACGCTTTGAGAAAATCGTCCATCGCTGATTCCCATTCTCCGATCGCCCCTTTGGCGTTTCCAAGGTTATTCAACACCGAAGCATCGGCACTTCTGCCTTCATTAGCGTCTATTTCAATCGATCGCTGTAAATCTTCAATCGCGGCTTGCCATTGTCCCGCTTGTAAACGAAGGGTTCCTCGATTGGAAAACGCAGCCGAGTTGCTTGGCGCTAACTCGATGGCTTTTGTCCACGCATTTTCTGCGTCTTCGTACGACTTCGCATTCATCGCGTGGTTAAACAATTGAGAAAGTTCCACAGAGCTTCCGGTGCTTGCAGCGAACGCCTCGTTGGGCGCAGAGAAGGAGAACGCGAGAAGGAACGCAGATATTGCTCCCATCGTCATCGCGCGTCTTCTGCCTTTCAGCGACGTCGTGGGAAGCTCGCTGGATGACGCCACGAATGGATGCATCAAATCTTCCGGAACTTCGTCTCGAAATGGTAAACCCGCACGGGCACCAACCTGCAAGCATTTTTGCGCGGCAACGAAAGTCGCCAAGCGTAGCGTTTTCAAAATGTCCGCACTGCACGATAAACCTTTCGCCATGGTGCCGATGAACGCATCTCCCGCGCCAGTGGTATCAACCATGTCCGCGCTACTAATACGTGAAGCTGGCTGAAAGGCAACTCTAGCGCATTTACCGGAGCCGTTCAAGTTGTATATTTTGTCACTCACGAGCGCGTGCTCAGGAATATATTTGGATGACGGCGAGGAAGAGGAATGTGGTGTACCAGATTCGTCGCTATGCTTCCCCGATTGGAACGTGCTTTCCATCTCTTCGATGATTTCGTCCACATCACGGACAAGGGCAGTAGCGTTTTGAATGTCATCATTGTTGTCAAAAAGCAAAGCAACGCTGCCCCTGGAACCAAGCGTCGCAATTAAAAGTTGGCACCGTTCTGAAAGTGTAGAGTTTGCCATCTCCGTTAACGCCGTTCCGAACGAAGCGTTTGGGTGTTTAGCTTGTGGATAACTTTTCGAACACACACAAAAGTCAGCAAGCTTCAACAACGCGTCTAAATCGTCGCCACGAAGCCTCTCAGCTTCAACAAGTATTTTAATTCCCAAAGCGTGTGCTTTTTTCGCGATTCGGAGCGCGACATCAGTTAACCTTCCATCGAAGTACGCGAGACCAATCTGTCGTGAAGACGATGCGAATAAAGCGTCGATATCTGCATCACTTACTTCACTACTTATCAAAGGTTGATTGCTTGGTGTGTGTATGCATGTGCGCGTCGGATCGTCGTTCGTTTTATCTTTGACGCAAATGATATACGTCGATGGCGATGTTCCGCCTCGCAAGACGTTAGTCGTATCAAACGTGCAACCTTCTTTCGACAAGATAGAGATGATGTCGTCTCCAGCCGCATCATCACCTATTTTCGTGAACAATATTGACGACGACGATGCTTCCGAAAGCCGGGATACCGCCGTCAATGCGTTTGCACAGTTACCACCAACTTCATGAATGAGCGTTTCGCTTCTTGTCTTCTCATCCGGTTGAGGAAACCTTTCAAGTCGAGCCAGGATGTCCAACCCACAGCTTCCAACACCTAACACCGCTTTTTGTTCGTCACCTTCCAAAGCTTGCTTCTCTGCGGTAGCGCGAAAAATGATCGCTGACTGCCGTTTTTTTTTCGTCGCCTCTTTTACTGGTGGTAACTTTCGTCGTCGTCGTTGCGTGATGTCATCTCGCCGAGACGATGAAGACGAAGACGACGTCGTTATGGACGAGTTCGTTATCATGGTGGTATAGGGAAAATGGTACCGATGATTTCTCACTTGTGTTAGTCACAAAACACACGAATCGCCACATTTTTTTCATCACAAAACACTACTCTCTCTCTCTCTCTTTTACAGAAGACAGATGTTGTTGTTATTGAAGTTGTTGCAAAGAAATAGATGCGCGCGTACGGTACACGACGCATCGAGCGCTTCTTTCAGAAGTAGCAGCGCTTTGGTATGGCGTCATTCCAACGAGTATTCATCGGAGGCATCATCGTTGACGACGACGACAGTAGAAGAAGAAGAAGAAGAAGAAGAAGAATTTACTCGCAAAGAAAAAGCGACGACGACGAAGAAGAAGAAGAAACAATTTCAAAGACGGAAACTCAAAGAAGCGTCGACGGCGACGAGTACGAAAGCGAAAACAAAGTATGAAATAGAACAAGAGAGGCGAATGGAGGTGGTCGATTTGAATTTAGATTGGGGCGATAAGGTGTACAGAGGCAACGCGACGGAATACGCTGGAGTGAAAGTGACGAGTAAATTGACTTGGCCGATGCCTATGCACGCGCTGGTTCAGTTGAACCCGGAACTCAGAAGCGTACTTAACTTATCTCCACCGACGGAAGAAGAAGAAGCCGAAGCGGATAAATTCTTATCAGTCTTGAGGAAAATTCGAACCGACGACGTAGATTTCAAGCTCACAGAGGTGGAGGAAGGAGAAGGAGAGGAGGAAGGAGAAGTTACGACGTCGTCGACGACGAAGAAGATGAAACGAAATGAAGAAGAAGGAGATGCAAATAGAGAAAATATAAACGCGCTGTTCCCTGCATCAATGCCATACGCGCACATATTCGAAGCAATTTTATTGGAAGCAAGAGAGCATTTCCCGGGTGGCTCAAGACCCGAATCGACAAGGCGACAAATAACAAAGTCGCTGCTCCAGCTAGTGCCGCGAGAGCTTCTCGAGGATGCCGCAGAAGAGATGAAAATTTGGATTCGGCCTGCACCAAAACAGCGAAAACGGAGCGTCGACAGTTTCCGTAAAGCGCAGAAGCGACTCAATTTTTTGTATTGGCTGACAGAACATTGGAGGAAACCCGCGGTAAATGGGAAGGATCTCGCGATTACGAAGGGAGAATTAGGCGCTTTAATTTGGAGCCAATACCTAGAAGCTTTAAAAGCCGTCAGAGGCACAAACGATGCGAAATTTTTAGCCGATATGATTAGCAAAGATAGTAGTGATACCGACGAAATAGAGTTAAAACATGTTCGCACGGGTGGTTGGGCATCTGGATCGCAACACAGAGCGAAGGAGTATGTAGACAGACTGACAGGGAAAGTTTCGACACCTTCTTCTTCTTCTTCTTCTTCTTCTTCATCGGAGGTAAAAGAAGATGACGACGATGTGAGCAGCAGTACTATTGAACGTATGGACTACCCGGAGTTATTCACGCCCAACGAAATAGTCGATATATTAGTAAAAGCGCGGGGAAAGGATGTTATGGCCATCCGTATTCGCGAAAAGTGCTCCTGGGCGGATTGGCTGATTTTATGTACTGGGAAATCGCCACGGCACATATCTGATTTGTCACACGCGGTTATGTTTGAATTTAAAAAACGCGTCGCGGAAAATCCAACTAAATCGTCAGGCAAAGTAAAACCGTACATCGAAGGTGCGCAAGCAGATATGAGTGGCAGTGGTGACGAGGAATGGAACGCCGTCGATTGCGGGAGCTGCGTCATTCACGTTCTTAGCGATCGCGCGCGCAGATACTACGACATCGAAGAGCTGTGGGCAAATGGGGACGAAATCCTTCATAACGGAGAAGAGATTCTGACGATAGATAACATAAAGATAGACTGAATACGTGTGGTTGATATTGCAATATAAGTAAGCTGCCTTCAAACATGGAAGCCGTAGTAGCCACCGAGGACGTGTTCCATTTTGATATGTCGCCGTCGAATTGACTGTAACCTTCAAACGTACCGCTCATAACCGTCACCAAACTCGTATCACAGTTTGGTATCGTCCCGTAATTATTGTCAGACGCCCAATTGGTACACTCCCCCGTAACCGGAACTTCGGTCAAACATTCGTCCACGAACGCATGCCAACTCCCATCTGGAATTGGATCAGGAGTTCGTGGTATGCGGTAAAAAGTAGCAGTATCAACTAAAGCGCAGTAGAGCTTGCCGACTCCATTTATCGCGCAAGCGCCGTGATTTGCTCCTGCTATTTCGGTAATTCCTGTGAGAATGTTATTGGAGACGTCCTTATGGAGTTCTTTCGGGTGCCCGCCATTCGCGGTGTACCTTCCGTATTTTTTGACGGTGCCTTTGGGACCGAGCAGAAGCCACATGCTGTCCTGAGAGCCTGATGCTTGCGTTACGTTTTGAATCGAGTAATAGGCAAGTTAGATAGACGGTTTGACTGTCAGACTGTCACCAAAACGAATTGAATCTTAATAAAACACAATTACTGACTTTATTTTACACGCGAGCGCTGCTATTTGCTAAATGAATCAGTGTAATTCTGGAAAGCGCTTGTAGAAATTGGATTTCGGCCGCACGACGTTCTTCTTCTTTTTCTTCGTGGTATATATCAACGATCCATCACGATGGTTTACGGCAATCTCTACCGCCTCATCTGTTGTCATTACTACATCATCGTGAACCACGCTCTCCTTCTTTTTGTTCACGAACACGTCGTCGTCCTCAACGTCGTACTTCTCTCCGTGATCTCGCTCGATGCCATGGTCAGACGAAGAATACGACATCGCCGGTGAAGTATCCGTCGCGGGAGTTTTATATAACTTTGGCACCATGGCTTTCTTCGCCGCTTGCGATTCGCTAACGAGCATTACATTTCTCGCTGTTTTCGCAGAGGAGGATTTTTGAGCAGCTTTCGATAACTTTGCGCTCGTGGTAACTGTGATGGTTCTCGATTTGCTGGTTTGGACGTCGTTTACTCGATTTGAGTCCGCCTTGGGCAAACCTACCAAATCGTTCCTCCCAATCATCGCGAAGAACTTTTCGCGGAGCGTACCGAGGAATTGACGCGTTCCGTTCTGATCTTTGTATTGTACACCTCCAGGATGAGTCCATGGGTTCGAAAATTTCAGTTCTGGACTCGCCAATCGCTTCACTGCCAAACTGAATGAGGCCGGTTCGTTGTAACTCTTGCCTTGAAAAGCAATCTGTCGATTCTTCGTGATATTCGCTTTATACTCCTTACCGCGATACTCCATCGAGAGCACGTTCAATCCAGCGCCGATCAATTTTGCATCCATCAGTTCTGCGAGAGTCACTCTGCGAATATACTTCGGTTTGGCGTGTGTTCCTTGAGACGAGCGAATTTTGTGGATTTCGGGCAGTCCTTTTTTCTTTTTGTCTGTGCGTGTTGGTGGCGGAGGTCTGTCGTATGCGAAATTGGTTTGCTTGGGAAGCGCACCGACGCAAATGAATCTTGGATTCTTCGAAGAAGCATCGATATTAGCCTCCAAACCTTCCAGGTAATCCATAGAAAGCTTCGGCTTTTTATCGGGATTGAACAACTCTTCGTACGTGTAGACTTTGAACTTCTTTTTATCCCCGCGTCCCCACCATTCTTCGCTATACCAGTCTATCAGCCATTGCGGCTTCCTTTTGCTCTTGTTTGGTTTCACAGTCGTCAGTTGTTGTTTCTGAGGCGGATTCTTTGGCACGATATACTTTGCTAACTCGCTCAGAGGAACGTTGTCTTCCGACTCCTCAGTATTTTCCTCCTCCGTCTCTTTCTCGTCGTCTTCCGCGTTTACCTTTTTGTCGTATTTATTCTTCTTATGACCTTCGTGTTTCTCTGATGAAAGAAGAGACGGGAGCGGTAGCGGACGCTTTAGCGTTGCATTGCCGCGAGTCGTCGGTATGGAAGCCTCCGCTTGCTTCTTTTCTTTCTCGATTTTCTTCTCTTCGGCCACCTGCCGTTTCTCCACGATTGAACACTTCACGCACAGCACTTCGCCGGGATACTTCTTACTGTTTTGCCAGTCGTCTTTCTTCACGGGATCGGCTTCTAATGCTAAACAGTTCGCGTTGTAACAGTTGTAAATTTGCATCAGCTCTTTGTGGAGCTTCGACCTTGGCAGTTCTTCTTCTTCTTCTTCTTCTAATACTATTACTTCGTTGTCGTCCTTCTTATTTGTCGCCGACGGAGACGAAGAAGAGGAAATCGTTTTCGACGTGTTGTTGTTGTTGTTGTTCATCGGAGCTGGTATTATAACTGGGTCGTTCGTTGCTTTTCCTCTTCCACCTTCCGGAGGAGAGGAATTTGGCATAGCAGGTGTTTCCTCTTCCCTCTTCTTCATCGGAACAATCACAGGAGAATTCGAAGCTCTGAAGTTGTTGTTATTACTATTATTGTTATTGTTATTAGTCGGAGTTATGTTAAGAGGAGCGCGGAGAGAATGAGGAGGAGGAGGAGAAGGAGGAGTCTTCTTCGGAGTCATCTTCTTCTACTATCTGTTTTGTATCTGTTCTCCAATTCGTCGTCCCGTTTTTTATTTACTTCTTCAACTTCTCTCTCGTTCAGTCTCAATCACGCGCAAAAGCACACACACGAGCACACTTTCGACTACGCCGAGTCTATCAATGTGTTCTCCCCTTCCCACTTAAGTTACCCGTTGTGTTACGCGGCGTAATACTGTTACGAATTTTGAGCAACAAAGAGAGAAAACTTGTGAAAAAACTTGCGCAACGTCCTGTCAAAAAAAATTAAACTTATACCGCGTGTTGTAGTTTGTACAGAATGTATCGATTAAAAAGAATGCTGCTACTAATGATGATTTTTAAAGATGATGGCATTGCGCGTGTGCGTGTGTGTATTCTTCTAGTATTTATGCGTATCCTCTTTTCGCTCTTCCTTTCTCTCTCTCTCTCTCTTTCGCTTTTACGCTTTTCTCTCGTATTTCTATTTGAAGTCTCTACTTTCTTCTTCTTCTTCTTCTTCTTGAATTTACACTCTCACCCAACACCTGTTGCAATCGCCAACGCACGTTCCTTCGCAATCGATGGTGTTGCCTAACGCCTGCGGGACGCGAATGACGTATTTAGCAAACGCTGGCGTTCCTCGCTTCATGAAGAAATTTTTTTCGACGTGTTCGACGGCGGGCTTCATCACGCCTTCGATATCCATCGCTAATATTTCCGGAAGCTTACCGACAATGACGTCTATTTTATCTCTCGCTACGCCGAGTGATTCGATGAACTGGATTCGCTTTTCAATTTCGTCCATGTCTGGAATTTCTCTCACTTTCTCGTTTCTCCAATAATCTTGTTTGCCCCATCCGAAACCTTTCTGCATGAGCTTGTCCGCCTCGTCGTCGTCGAAGCCAAGCTCCATGACTAAAGCTTTAGCGGATGCCCATTTGATGGACTCGTCGTCAGTTAACAAATCACACATCATTGATTTTGTACTCGTAGAAGAAGACGCCGTGGATGAAACGTATCTTCGTTCGAACGCCGACGCTGAAGTCTGTTGGAGACGATGATTAGTCTGGCGTCGTGGATGACGTTTGCTGTTTTGGGAAAACGATGAAAGTGCGCTTTTGTTTTGTGGCCTTCTCGTCGTTGAAGAGGAAAACGAAAGATGCTTCCTCCTCGCAGAATGGTGAATCGGTGACAGCGAAGCTGTTGTTGTTGGTGATGATGTTGATGTTGTCGTCATCGCGCAAAGTTCTTTTGCTTTTAACCGGAGAGAATATAAAAGTTTGTATGACGCGCGACGTTCTTCTCATTTACGAAAAAAAGTACACTCACGTGAGTGAGAGCATTTGTGTGAGCGAAAAATAAGAAAAACTGGGTGAAAAAAAGAAGAAAGTTCACATTTTTTTTGCCAAAAAAACACACTCTCTGTCTCTCTCTCCTTCCTCAAAACTTCTGTTCTTATTTACAGAAAAGAGTCACGAAACAAACGCGCGCGTGTTCGTCTTTTCTTCTGTCTGTCCTTCTTTCCGTCTGTCTGCGTGATTCCATTCCATTGGTATTGATATAGTCGTCATGGCAAAGTCAGTTCCTCTCGGAAGTCGTTGGGGAAAACCCGTCGAGGAAGAGGAAGAGAAGAAAGAAAAATCGCCGCCGGCGATCGAAAACGAAAACGAAAACAAGAAGAGCGAGAATATCAGCGCCGCTGAGGCGGCGGCGGCAACGACGGCAGAGGCGAAAGAAGACGCGAACGAAAACAAAGAGACGTTAAGTTCGGAGAAGAAGCGCAGAAAACGTAAAAGCCGTTGGGAAACCGCCGCAAACGAGGAGGGAGAGAAGGCGACGACGACAACACCTAACAGCGCTAATAATGTCTCGGTGAAACGCAACGCACCCTTACCGGGAACGATTGTTATATCCGGAGGCTTGCGCGTACAGATTCCGGCGGCGTTACTTGGCGTGCGATCTATGCCGAAGGATGCTCGAGATGATCCGGAGTTGGAAGTCATGTTCAAAGACTTAGAAACTTGCAATCGAAACTGCTTGATTGGAGCACCGTTTTCCGAAGAGATATTTCTCGACAAGCGAGAGGTGTTAAAAACGAAAAACAGTAAATACTTTCCGAAAGAAGTCGAAGAGAACATGAAGAAACCGAAAGACGACGCACCGCCGGTGTATGACGCGCAAGGTCACAGAGTTAGTTCGAAATCTGAATTGCATCGAGACAAGTACGATGAAAAACGCGGACGTTTAATCGAAGAAATCGCTCGCAGGTGTCCTCAGTTCACGCCGCCGGCGGATTATCTTCCCTCTAGGAAACGACGAAAGATTTACATCCCAGTCGAAGAACACCCCGGTTATAACTTTTTCGGTTTGATCATCGGTCCTCGTGGCAACACACAGAAAAAAATGCAAATGGAAACCAATACAAAAATCGTTGTTCGAGGGAGAGGCGCCGCGAAAGAAGGGTCGGGGAAGCAAGACGTATCCATCGACGAACCTTTACACGTTTTAGTCGAAGGTGATAGTATGGTTGATATCGATCGAGCTTGCGAAATGATTGAAAAGTTGCTTATCCCAGTCGATGAAAACATGAATGAACACAAACGAGAGCAGCTGAGACAACTGGCAATTATGAACGGCACGCTGAGAGAAGTCGACGAACAAGAGTTGAGATTGCAACAAGAAGAAGAGAACGCGCTTTTGTATCAACTGCCAGACCACATTAAAGCCCAAACAGACGAAGTATATAGAAAAGATATGGAAAGATTACACGGCTCTGGAAACGGTTTAGAAGACAAATACTCCGATTTCTTATCTGAAATTGGCGTCGATCCAAACTCGCTCGGCGCAAGACCAGGCGGCGTAACTTATGCGGGTGGAGAGGGAGATCAATTCAACCCTGTAAACGCCAAAATTTCCGGCTTAGGTGCCGGTGCTAGAGCTGCACCGGCGTCGTCCGTCGGTATAGGCGGAAGCGCACCGCAAACTGGCGCGTTCAGTGGGAACACGAACCCAGACGATAAAAGCAAATTATACGTGGCGAATTTGCCGCCGCACGTGACGAATGAGCAGTTGCGTCCGATTTTTGAAAAGTTTGGCCGCGTCACAGCGTGCGACGTCGTTCCAGACCGTGAAAAGCAGTTATCCTGCAGAGGTTTTGCATTCATAACGTTCGCTACCGAGGTAGAGGCGCGATCGGCGATTCCTCATACGAACGGCATGACCATCGAAGGTCGAGTAGTAGAAACGCGTATCAAGAACGAACCGAAAGTCCCGATTTACAACGCTTCCGGAGGCGGCGATGCTGCGCAAGAAGACGTAAATGAAGACGCAAAACTCTACGTGGCGAACTTGCCGCAACATTACGAAGAGGAAGACTTGAAAACTTTGTTTAGCCCCTACGGTTTAGTTCAAAGCGTGAAAATAGTCTCCGATCACTCGACGGGACTCTCAAAAGGGTACGGTTTCGTCCAAATGATGGACCAAGAGCAAGCGTTGTCGGCAATTGCAGCCGTGAACGGCAACATGGTCGAAGGGTGCACGAAGCCTCTTGTCGTAAACATCGCTTCGGATAAAAAACGAGGTCTCGTCGGAAACGGATTCGGCGGCGCGCCAATGATGCCGATGATGGACGCTGCCACTGCTGCGTATTATTATCAACAACAGCAAATGGCAATGTATGGATATCAGCAGTACGAGCAGCAATACGTTGTTCCAGAGGGCATAGAAGTAGGCGATATGAATGGTGCGCCAGCACCTCCGCCTCCGCCTGAGATGGATGCAGGCGTTCCCGGCGTTCCCAGCGTTCCGGTTCCTCCTCCGCCAGACCATGGCGTCATCTTAGATGACTTGCCTCCACCTCCTCCTCCTCCACCCTAAAGTTTTGAAGTTTAATTTACTCAGCATGCGATTTTAGATAGAATAGAATAAGATATATAAGTAGTATATTCATTCGTGATGTACCCTGGTCCTATCGATTTTATAAGTTGTTTGCTTGTCTTGTTAGTTGTTACGTGTTTGAAGAAGAAAAGTAAAAACTCACGACCACACAAAAAAAACAGAATAACAGAAAAAACAAAAGAAAGCACGCATGGGTGGCGGTGGAGAGATTGCGCTTCACGGCAAGATCGGTAAGAGCAACGCGAAATACTCGGCGCTGCTGTCTTCTTCGTTACCTCTCGGCGATGACCTGATTTCTGCCGCCGTTGCGGCAGAAAAAAAGAGCGCGCAAAAATCTGCTTTTGCGCCGACGGTTCAAATAATTCGAAAAACGGAAACGACGAAAGAAGAAAAAGAAGAAGAAGAAGAAGAAACAGGAAAGCAACAACGAAAGAAACAAAAGAAACAGACTGCGAATACTAATACTAATCGCCGCATGCGTTTGAATGGGTTGCAAAACTACGGCACGGAGTATTGTTGGGCGTTGGATAAAACTGGCACGCCGTGTGAGAAAAAGACACAAAAAAAGTGTCCCGTGCCGTATTGCTCGAAACACTTGCGCATCGGAGATGACGCGTTTTCCACGAGAGAGCATCCTCTCGGGATCGGTAAAATCTTAATCGCCAATTATGATTTGCCGAAGAATTATAAGATGGTGTATTTTGGAACCCGTAAACCGGTCAGAAAGTTGAATAAATTGAGAAAGGATTACATGTTGTCGTTTTGGAAAGGCGGCGGCGTCATCGACCCGCAAGACTGTCCGAAATCGTCGAAACTTCAGTACATGTCTAATCCTGGTCCGGCAGAACGATCGAACGTAACGTGCACGGATCGCATGTTTGGTGATACCAGAGACGAAGGAATCGTCGGAAGAGAGTATAAGACGACCGAATTTATTCCGAAAGGCACGCAAATGCTTCAGTTTTACGGCCCGCAGTGGTTCGCTTCGCGCGACATGGAGAAAATCAACGTCGGAACGAAGAAGTATCCCGCGCCGTTGAAAAGAAAGCGAGGAGAAGGAGAAAAATAGAAATGAGAGGGAGAGAGAATGAGAACCAGATGAGAAGTTGAAGAGATAGACACGAAAAAGCTCATTAGCAGCAGTGAAATTTAATTGAGAGAGATACGCGCCGCGGCATAGTATTGTTTAAAACCTTTGTTTTTGTCAGGAGATGGATGTTTTCCCTTCTTCTTCTTCTTTTTTTCCGTCTGAACAGCTGAAGATCCGTTTTGTTGTTGTTCGAAAAACCCAAAAAATAATAATAGAAGTCTCTCTCTCTCTCTCTTCGATCTCCGGTCTTTTGACAACATATTTCCTCACAACACACATAGTTTGCTTCATATAACAAAGTAAGTATGTTACGAACGGTCACCTCACGCATCGCTCGACGCGCTGCCGCGGCTGCGTCTTCCTCCTCTGCCTCTTCTTCGCGTTGCTTCGCTGCCGCCGCGCAAGGTAAGGGCGATTTGGTGAAGGATTTCTTCGCCGATTCCCAAAGAAAGTTTCGCGCTTACGCAGAAAAGTCAAAGACCAACCCGTTACCGTTAGACGGCGACGACGCAAAGATTAAAGCGTACGTCGAAAAGAACAAACAGATCATGGCAGAGGTAATATTTCGCTGTCTTTTTTCTCTTCTCGCTTCTTCTTCTTCGTGTTCTTCTTCTTTCGAACGTCGTCATTTCAGCGTCATTTCAGCCTTTTTTTCCTCTATCTCGCCACGCCCACACGCACGCGCGCGCGAGAAAACTTTTACTAACTCTTTTACTCTCTCTCTCGCACTCACGACACATATCAGATTGGCATTCCGTCTGCGACTGAACGCATCGACGATACCATCGACGCGGCTTTCGAGGAAGCGACTTCGGTGAGACAATATTTGGAATACACGAACGAAGTTCGACAATCGATGGGCTTGGAAGATCCCACCGGGGTGTACAAGACGCTCTTCCAAACCTTGGACGACGTGGAGAAGAAAATAGGCAAACCGCTCACCTCGAGCGACCCACAATTCGCTCAATTCGAGGATGCGATTGAAAAGGGTATGGGTGAACTTCTCGGGAAGAGCTTGGATGAATTGGCCGATGCGGCTGATTTGGCGGATGCGAAGGAAGAAGCGTCTCGCTTGAAAGCTGAAATGGAAGCTACGAAAGCGAGAGCGGGTTAATACCTTTGATAAAAAAGCACTTTACGTATACTTGTACTAATTATTCTTACATAAAAAAATACACATAATAATGAATAAAGTGTCACCACCATGGCGTTGTGTTTCTTCTAAAGCTACCGCTGCTGATTCAATGCGTTTCACCCATCTGTCTCTTTTTTTTACATCATCGTCATGTTTTGTTTCAACGCCTCCATCCAAACGACCGTGTTTGGAACAAATTCGTCGCTGATTTTATATTGCTCGAGGACTAAAGACAAACGCTTTGCCGCTGAATCTGCCGTGTGATAGGATTTGACTTGATGGAAGGAATCACCCCGAAACATCACCAGTTTATTCTTTTCGGGCTTGATGGACATGTGCGGCGTTAGCAAGTCTGACCTTTTCAAGTCGCCTTTCCCGTACCTCCAGCCTTCTAACTCGCCCCCTTTCATATCCGGGGCGACGTCTACGTAGAAAACGTTCACTTGATGCGCCAAGAATTGATGATCGGCTTTCAGTCCCTGTAAACCAACCGTCTGATCTAAGTGTAATCCTACGCTCGTTTTATTGTTCTTCCACTCGTCGTAATCCGACAACTCGCATAACAGAGCGTTGAATACGTACGCGTTCGTTTCCGGCAACTGCATCTTTTTAAACAGGTCCCCAAAGCAATCACCGTAATCGGGATGATTCAAGAACGAGTCCACGCCTTCCTTGTTGAACTTGACCACAAATCCTCTGGTTTTCGAAAACGACGCACTCGACAAAGTGGACGGTACTTGTAACCTCGGATGGTTTAAAGTGCACTTTCGTATCTTTTCGTAGTCGAGAAAGTTGAGAAAATTTTCTTTTTCCTCCACCAGAGGTTGGTCTTCCGTGCACGTGATGAACGTGCTCGGACGGAAGTGATACCTCACAAACAGTCGCACGAGAGTGAAGAATACGATTATCAACGCCACGTGCTGCTCGGAGAGAAACCCAAAGTACACTTTTTGTCGTTGTTGTTGTTGACTTTTATTATTCTTTTCGACGGCGACTCCACTCTTCTTAGTTGTTGCACCTCCATTTCCTTCATTTCCTTCGACAGCAAAAGAAGAGGAGTTATCTTTTTCTTCCATCGCGGAAACCTTCTTGGGATGAATGTCTCGAGCGTTTTTTCTGTTGACGGTGGTGTTTTCCTCTTCCATGTGTTCGCCCGTGCGAGTGAGTGATGTGTTGTTTTTGTTTTGTGATTTTTTATAGGCGCTTTTTTTCTGATTTTCTGCACATCAAAGAAAAACAGACTTTGCAATAGGACAAAAACGAGGACGACGATGAGTGTCGACGTCGTCTCGACGACGACGAGACATCATCATCATCATCATTATCATCATCATCATCGTGCTAAAAGTCCATCCTCGTCATCTTCCTCGTTCGTGGCACCCGTGTGCGTCTTTTCTACGTGTTCTTTGTGCGCGTTTCTCGGATTGGTTATTTTGGATTTGATGGCTTCAACTACTTTGTTGCACGCTGTCGTGGCGTGTTTGTGTCTATCGACGTGCGCGTTGACGATCGTGACTGATCCTGGAATCGTTCTGCCATCGAAGAATAACGCGATGATGGAAGAAGGAAACGTAGAAGAAGAAGAAGATGTGAAAGAGGAAGAAGAAGAAAGCGCAAATAATAGCACGAATAAGAGGAGATATTGCGAGACGTGCAAGATATTCAAGCCGAAGAGAAGTTCGCACTGTCGCACGTGCAACGTTTGCGTGCGAGGATTTGACCACCACTGCGGCGCTTTGAACAATTGCATCGGCGAGAAAAACATGCTGTTTTTCGTGGTATTTATAGTTACGGAGGCGTATCTAGCCGTGACGTTCTTTTGGAAGGCGTACGAGAGATTACATCTTCTCGGATTTCCGTTCGATTATCATCCTTCGTTGAACAGCAACACTGGTGGCGTTCTCGCGACGCTTTTCATGATGTTCATATGCGTCCACGGGTCGTGCATGTCCTTGTTTTCGTGTTTTCACGTCGTCATGTACGCGCATGATCTCACTACGAAAGAGTTGAGCGATTACGTCAAATCGAGAGGAGGATATCGCGAAATCGTCGCTTCGTCATCCGCACCCGTATCTTCTTCTTCCTCCTCCTTCTCTTCCCACAAAACTGTGTGGAGGTTAAATTTTCTGGGAGTTTTGAAAAGAGTTCGGAAAGCGTGTGATTTTTCGGATTTCCGTTTGAGGTCGCAAACTATGATGGAAGTGAATAAAATTCGTTCGTTGGTCGCGCTTGAAGATGAGTAGATATTCGTAAAAGTACGTAGATAGATTTTTACTGTAAAACAAAGTAGAATGTAATATATCTGGCAGCTGTAAAATGTAACTCATATGTGCGTGTGTATGTGTGTACGGTATATCGTTGTCTTTCAAATATATTAATAACAAAGTATTACGGAGACTAACAAAAAGATGATGATGATGATGGTAATGACATTTCGTTCTAAAAACAAAGATCGATTTATCGTCGCTCGAGCGACGGCATCGCTCGATTCACAGCGGCTTGCGCTTCCGTCGTGACTCGTTGAGCAAACGCTATCGGGCGTCGTAACTGCCTTCTCAAACCTCTAAACGCGTTTTGTTGCATTGCAGTCATCAACGATACCGTCAATGACGCCGTTTTACCACCTTTTCTACCTGCTTTTTGATTTTTCTTTTGTTGCTTTGGTTTTTTCATTCTACCTCTTCTCGAGCCGTCCTCGTTGTACACGTCCGCGTATTCATCCTCCATGTCTTCCTCAGTTCGCATTTCAGATAAAGCCATAGCCTCCTTCTTTTTTCGGGCTTGCGGCGCTATAGTTTTTCGCTCTTCGGAACACTTGACGTTGTAGTACGTCCAAATTCGTTCCCAGAGATGGTTCGCCGTGCGCACCGCGCCGGCGATTTCGGGTCCCATCTCTTCCTCCGTCGGCGGCGTGTACAATTCCGCAGCTGGACCAGGCATCATCCACTCCGTGCCTTTTTTGTACACGACTGGATCGTGATGTCCCAAATATTCTGGTTTACCTTCGACTATTCTCAAGTATACTTCCGAGTTTGGTTTCCTCTCAAACATTTTCGCTCTCGCCGCGCTGTCGATGGCGCTTTCCATCGACGCGATTGACTTGTCCAGAGGGCACTTACGCGTGTATTGACCTAAATATTGATCGTATTTCCACTCGCCGTATTCGACTGCGCCGTTCAAGTACGCCGCTACCCCGCACCCAGACTTTTGGTTATCTTCCCACTCGCCCATAAACATGAAGCCGTCGCCGAGATAGATGCCCGGTCCGGACATCGTGCCTTGGTAGAAACCACCTTCGTATCTATCCCCATCCTCGAAAGTCATCACGCCTAAGTGTTCGCACTGGCCGTAAATATCAACTAAGCCTTCGTAACTGTGACGAGAGAAGAACGAGGAGAAATAGCAGCGGAGAATCAGTATTTTTCGTGTCAACAAGAAGAAGGAGAAGAAGAAGAAGAAAAGTTTTTTGGTGCGGGAGAGAGAAGAGAAAATTAAAAAAAGGAAGAAGAAAAAAGAGCAGAAAGAGAGTGTCTTCTCTCTCTCTCTCTCTCTCTTTTACTCTCTCTCTTCTCCTCCTTTTATCCTTTCATCGAAAACGAAACACGCACTCGATTGGAAAGTCTCGCGCGCGCGAACGACGTTTAGAGCGAAAAATTTACGAGGGATGAGCCCGCCGCGCGCGGAACGAATTCTGACGCATGAGAAGGAGACGAGGAGAGCGAGCCGCCACGGAGAGAAGCAACGCGCAACGCGAGACTTCTCTCTCTCTCTCTCGCCCCATTTCTCATCAACCTTCCTCCGCCGGAAAAAAAAAGCCGAGAAACGATTGCTCTCAGAGAAGAGAAATAATAGAGAAAACGTACTATGAACCATCGCCAAAAATCACGCAATCCCAGGTGTAATCCTTTTGCATGTCCCCATCTTCGTCCATGCCTACTAAGGCGTCCATTTTACCCGCGGCTAGCTTGACCGTATCATCGATCCCGCCCGTATTCGTTGGTCTTTTATCACCGTCGACGAAATTCATATTTTTTTTCCTTATTTTTTGCCACAGCGCAAGCAGGTTTTTGAGTGAGGTTTTCTTTCTCTCTTTCTCTCTTTCTTCTTCCGCTTGGATCCGGACCCCAACTTCTCTCGTCGTCCTTGACTTTTGGTTAATAAAAAAAAATAATTACACAATCGACCCACATAAACGCTCGTTGTGTTTCGAAACGTCGCGGCGCGTCGTCGTCTTTTCACGCACGCACGCGCGCGCTCACGTTTATTCATCATCGCAATCGCATCGTCTGTTCTGAAACCGCGAAAGCATTATTCGCCGCGATGCTCCTCTCTGGTGGTGGTGGTGGTGGGAGAAAGCCCCTCGTCTCGGGAGGCGGGATGAAATCTTTGTCCTCGTCCTATTTACAGTACTCGATAGCCTTAGTTATAATAATCTTCTTCGTTTTAGCTGGGAACTACGAGAGCATAATGAAGACAAAGATGAACGGGAAAGGACCACGAAACGCGCTGGTTGAGAATTCTTTCACGGGTGGTGACGAGTCCGTGACCGTGCATTCTTCTTCTTCGTCGTCCTCGTTGGTGAAGGAAGAAGAGATATTCATCGACGACGACGACGAAAACAGTGGTGATGCAGAGGAAGGCATCGCAGAAGAAGAAGAAGAGAAAGAAGAAGAAGGTGTAATAGATGAAGTCAGTAGCAGCATTAATATAAATAGTAACGACGGTGGTAACGAGAACGATAACAACAAACAGATGTCTGCCATCGCCATAGGTAACGGCGCGAGCTTGAGAAACTCTCGGTTCGGACGACAAGTGGACGCGAACGACGTCGTATTGCGTTTCAATCTTTTTAAAACCGTCGGATTCGAATCAGACGTAGGGACGAAAACTACGCACTGGGTAATGTCGACAATCAAAGATCCGAACGATTTCGACGACGAGGAAATTCCAAACCTGAAGAAATCGTTGCAGCACGTGTACATCCCTTTTGTTTTTCGAGACTGCAAGCCGCAACAATATCGCTGCCCGAGACGAAAAGATAAAATTGCCAAACAGAATGAAAATATGCACAAGATGGAAACGATAGCGAAGAAGTGGTTAGCGCGTCATGGTATGAGTGTTGTAAAAGTACACGCGGTAGAGGCACCGCAAGTGGAGACTCTGTACGACGAGTACAACTTGAAAGAAAAGTTCCCGTCCATGGGACTCATGTTTCTGAACTACGCGTGGCGAAAGTTCAAACAGCCAGTACAGTTTGCCGGTTTTGACTTTTACAGCGGCTCGCACGATCACTATTGGGAGAAGAAATTGAAAAACGAAACGTGTCACAACATGAACGACGAATCGAGAGTTTTGAGCGAGTTTGTCAAGGAGAATAAATTGAAAGCGCTCGATCGAAAAGCGCACGAAGTTTTGATGAACTATAAATCGCCGACCGATGCCGAGTATGATCCGAGGTGTAAGATTGTATGCAACACGGACGTGTCAAATTTGTTTTGCTTAACGTTGCGCGGTCATGAAGTGGATGTATACAACAAGTCTCCCGAGATATGGGAAAAACGTCACGGTATCCACAGCAGTAAGTACAGTGGGAAGAAGAAAGGGAAGAAAGGTTAGAAAGGCTTGTAACAACGATATGATTTTGTTTTTTGTATTTGGGAAACTACTACTAGTAAGTATGTTTGCATAATTTTACATGCGTCTAGACATTCTGCGCGTTCTATCTACGTTCAAACCGAGCTCACGAGGCGCTTTTTTCTCTTTCTCGCGCTCAGCAACGAGTTTTGATAAGAGTTCCCAATTCGCCTCCGAGGCGACTTCGGTGACTTGACTAGCGATTTCCGAAACTACAGATTTTGTCGTGGGTTTTCCCGTCGGATTGGCTACGCTTTTCTTCGCCTTCTTTGGCGATTTTTTCACCGCCTCTCGTTTCACTTCTTCTTCTTCTTCTACGTTTTCATCATCATCATCATCATCACCACCATCGCCATCACCATCGTCTAATACTAACCTTTTTCGCGCTGCTCTTTTCTTTTTTAGTTCTCCTTCGTCCTCTTCTTTTTGCTGCCACGTTTCGCCGCCTTTTGCGCCCCACTCCATCTTTGCAACGTTCGCGTTGTTTTCGCCAGCTGCGGCTCCCGTGGCATCTATAACTTTCGCTAATGATTTTGGCGTCATTGCGATGCCTTTGGCGAACGGTGACCCACCAAAGCCAAAAATTCCAGGCGACGGCGGCGGCGTATCGCCGTTAGTATCTATTCGAGCGCGTTTGTTTGGAGATTTGAACGGCGAGCGGACAATGTTTACGACCGTTTCAATCATACCCACCGCTGCGTTCAAAGTTCGTTTCATGATCCCGACGTCACCGTCTCTCGTTTCCCCTTCTCTAAGCGCATCTTCATCATCTTCGCTCTCATTCGGCGAAGGTCGCTGAGTGGGAATAATTTCCTCGTCTTCCTCCGTTTCTTCTTCCGTGTCTTTTTCTTGATGTTGCGCTTCTTCTTCTTCCTCTTCTGATGACTCTTCCTCAAACTCTACACGAACGCGTTTCTTTTGTCCTTGCAGCCATTCCGTGCTCGTTCTCGGTTTCAACTCCATGCGCACGTCTCCGTTGTGATTCATTACCGCCTCTTTGCGTTCGCGTTCCTCTTCCTCTTTTTTCTTCTGTTCCGGACTGACGTAGTCGCCGTCCAACTCTTCTTCTTCTTGCTCCTGAGAAAAGTCATCCCCGAACCTTTTCTTCTTTGCCGCGTTGTTCTCCTTATCGTTGTTGTTCATCGCCGCATTTTTGTTTTTCTTGGACGGAGATGACATCGCGTGCGGTTGCGAGGCGTCCAATAAAACCGAACTCGGTTGTTGCGTCAAGCTTTTCGGTAGTTTTTGTATGTACTCGAATTCAGGCGTTTCCGAAAGCGGTGGTGCGTCCTGTTTTATCGCGCGTTTAAAGTGAATGAAAAAGCGGCGAGCGTTATTAGTCAGAAGAAGAAGATCGTCGCGTAATCGCGGCAACCACCAGAACGCGAACGCAAGGAACGAAAGAGAGAGAGAGAGATCGACAGAAGAGAGAAAGACACGCTGCCGCGATGTCTCTCTTTCAAAAATTCGTCTTCGTCGTTTTAAAAAAATGTACACAACACGAATAAAAATACCAAAGAAACTTTGAGGGACCACGCGTACCTTTAAATCTTTCGCCCATCCTTGCAAGTTATCCAGTCTCTTCTTCGTCTCGTTCGTCATCTCTAGACTCGCGAGAATGTCCTGAATGGGTTCAGGGTCCATCTTGCGACCGGAAATGATCATTTTTGTTTATTTTTCTGCCGTATGATGAGTGTGGGAAGTAGTTATTTTGTGGGAACCCGCGAGAGAATGAAAAATGAAGCTTTTTGAAGAAGGCGTCTCGTTCTTTCTCGTTCTTTTTCTTTTCCCTCAAAAAAGGGAGCCGCGTGTTCGTTTCGCGTGCTCAATTTAATATCGCGTTTTACTACTACTAATAATAATATAAAATAAAAACGAGAGATGTCGCGGCCAATATCGAGCGCGATGGCCTCCTCCTCCTCCTCGTCGTCGTCGCTGCTATCATCGTCTCGACGTCATCAACAACGACAACTCGACGAACAAGAAACGTTGCTGAAAAAGAAACCCATCGTCGCGACGACGATGAGCGAAGCCGAAAAGAGAGAGAGAAACGAGAAGCGATTGCTCCTGTTTCTCTCCGCTCTCATCGTCGCGTGTTTTTGCATATACGCGACACCTGAACGATACAGAGATTCTGTGAAAGCGTTTGGAGTGGAGAGAATAGACGCCGGGATGTCTCGTTTGCGCTCCATGTCCTCGTTCTTTGAAAACGTGTTTTCTTTGCAGTTCATTCACGCCGCTGCATTTAGTGGGAGAAACGCAATGACCAAGAAAACGGACAAGACGGACCACATTGAGATTTTCGTCATCGTGCAACCGGGGAACAAACGAGATAAGGAAGGCTTTGAACGCATTCAAAATAAGTTCCCAGCCGCGCAAACAACGTTAGGGGTTACCGCGGCAGAGTGGCCGAAGAATATTAAAGAAGCCGAGTGGGCGGTGGCGCCTATTCGAGAACTGAACAAAGAGTTTTTCGATACGAAGAAGTATCATTACAGCTCAAAGTTTATGAAAGAATTAGACAGAACACCAGATAGTTTAGCAAACATGCCGTGGATTGGATTAATCGACGAGCGGGACCCGAAAACCGGGAAATTAACGGAAGATAGAATGGGCATAGCGCACCACGTCGGGTGTTTGTTCGCTCATTTACACGCGTGGAGAGACGTCCACGAACAGTTAGGCCATACGAGAGCGTGGATCATGGAATCCGATGGAAACGAGATTCCAGACAGAACACTGGAGATGCGCCAGTTGTTGCGCAACGTTCCGGATGATTTCGATTTCATCTCGTTGGGACCGCATTATGACGAAGTGTGCGTCAGAACGGAACACACGGTGGGTTTCTTCCCGCAGAATAATTGCGAGAAATCCAGGTTTGAATTCGAAGTCGAGAAAGACCCGAACGATAAGTACTCCAGAGCTGGAACAAAAACGTTTTATTACTGGCCGAAAATGGGCACCTCTGCGGGATTTCAAAGCTATTTAATCGGGCCAAACTTTTACGAGAAAGTCACGAGGTACATGGCGCGACACGGCGCGGATATGATTGACGCTTACATGTTTGGCCACATATGTCAAAACAATTACGTCTCAGAAGAAGCGCGGGATGGGGGTTTAGAACCACCGAAAGGTTTTGATGACTTATCTACGAAACGATTAACGTCTCGCGACGAAAGCGGTTTGAAAATCCTCAATTGTTACGTCATCGGACCGGTTGAAGAGAAAGTAGTGGTAGAATCTGACGAAGGTGATGAACAAACAGACGCGGATTCCACCGTCGTCAGCGAGGATAACGCAGAAGGTTCCTTAGGTGAAGACGAATCGTCACCGAAGAAAGTGCAAGGCGATGCGAACGAATCGTTCGACGATTTACTTTCTCGTTTTTCAGCGAAGCACCCGATGACGGAAAAGAAGAGTATGAAGCATTCTCGGAAGAAAAGTGCCCATAGCAGTACCAAAGCCCGATAATATTTAAAAAGAAGAGAGAATATCGTAGGCCGATTGATTGATCGATCAATTGATCGATCGATACGTGTGCAGTAGACGTGTAAAATTTGTTTGTATGTATATATATTTAGTAGTACCGTTGAATGTATTATTTTTAGAGAAGCTCTCGTGTAAAGAAAACTCTTATTAAGCGTCGTCGTCGCCTTCAGGCGTGTCCGCGTAGATATTCTCCGACATTTGCCAGATTTGCAAGATGTTGTCCTCTGCGACGGAGGCGATGACCCAATCGTCGTTTTGGTTCCAAGCGAAATCGGAAATCTTTTGCGTGTGCCCGCCGTGGATGAACAACAATTCCGGCGGTCCGTCCTCCGCGTCTTCTGGCGTTTGTTCCTCGCCAATCATGTTCAAATCCCAGACAGCCACACGTCGGTCCGCACCACACGAAGCCAACACCGTTTCGGACTTCGGCGACCATCCAATTTGAAACACCTCCTCCGTGTGATTCTCAAACGTGTGTAACCGCGAGGTCAATTTACGAATATCAAACAAAGCCACGGTTTTATCCGCCGAGCCAGTCGCTAACAAATGTTCGTTGAATGGGTTGAACGCCAAGCAGTTCACTTCCGCGTCGTGCGCGTCGACGGTGTTTGTCGCCGCATCCGCCGGCGCCGCTCTCGTATCCCACAAAATCATCTTTTTATCGTCACCGACGGAACCGAAAATGTGTTCGTGTTTTCCATGCCACGCGACGTCTTCAATCACCCCGCCGTGTCCTTTGAACACTCTGTTCGCTTCTAACGATCGCGATTGTCTATTCGTACTCGCAGCGTTGTTCGAAGTGTTCGAAGGACCATCCACTCCGGCAGATTCCAAATCCCACATGCAAATTTGCGCGTCGTCGGACCCGGACAACAGAGTGTACTTTTTAAACGGCGACCACGACAAACCGTACCCTTCGCTCTTATGCCCGGTTAAACGCAAATCTGGCGAGCACGCGCTATCCGCAGGAGGTTTCGACGGGTGCTTCGAGTAATCAAAGACGTAAACTTCCGCCGAGACTGTTTTCGTGGCAATCATGAACGGATTGTGCGGGCAATACCTCGCTCTATTCACTTCGCCGTCGTGATTCATGAGTTGCACCACGTGCACTTTCCCAGCGTTTTGTCCGTACGACCCTTGATCGTTGTTCTGTTTCGACGCGTTTTCATACTCCGTCGCGTCTACCGTCGCGTCCTCTAACGGCAGTTGCACCTCCGCGATCATCAGGTGGTTTTGTTCGTTCTCCGACGTGTGCGTTCCTAAAATCAATTTTTGCGTGGAACACTCCGAGTCTGGGTGTTCTACTCTTTCGGGAAGCCATTGCACGGTTAAACTTGGCCACTCTAACGCGTGCGTGACGACTAAGTCGTACAAAAACGGCGTGTTCTTCTTCCATATTTTATATTCCTCCGCGATTAAGCGCTCTTCGACCTCATCCGGGAAGAAATCTTCGTCTTTCTGCCCCATCTTTGTGCGTGCGTTTTCCCTTTCCTGCGTGTTGTTCGACTAATTTGAATTTTCTCTCTGCTCTAATTTTTTTTTGTGTTTAGTCTTTTTCGGCTACGCACGCACGCACGCTCTTTCCCTTTCGCTTTTTTTATCGACACTCAGTCGAGGAAGCAAAGATCTCGAAAGGTCGCGCGTGTGCGTTTCAGCGTGTTCTCGCGTTTATTACGAATGCTGGGGCGCGACGTGCGACACAGTTTCGTCTTTTATTATGGAGGAAAGACCAAAAAACAAGTTCGAAAAAAAAAAGTAGATCGGTGGGGAGAGTCGGAGGGAGAGAAGAGCACTTTAAAATAGGAGAGAGAGTGCGGGCGGGCACAAAAGCAGAGAGAGAGAGAGAGAGAGAGAGAGAACGAGAGAGGAAAAAAAGGTCACCTCTACGTATAAACTGGTCGTCGGTCGAGAGACGACGAAAAGCAAAAAAAAATTTCAAAATAAAAAACTATAAGCAGTTCATCGCACCACCACAGATTGACCTCTTTCTCTCTCTCTCTCTCACACACACTTACACACATAAATAACGCTCAAAGAAACGCAGCGCGAGATGGGAGGTGAAGGCGAACACGATGGAGAAGACGCGGATCTCGCCTTAGCCAGAGCCTTGCAGGCGCAATACAATTTAGAAGAAGAAGAAGAGGATGAATTCGGATACGGGACGTCTGATTCCGAGGGAGATTTCCGCCCGGGCGGAGCAAAGAGAAAGAAAAAGAAAAAGAAGAAGAAAGCGGCACCTGCTCCTCCTCCTCCTCCGAAAGAACCGAAACCGCCAAAGGAACCGAAACCGGTGGTCGTGAAAGAACCAAAACCTCCGAAACCTCCCCCTCCACCGAAGGATCCAAACAGGAAGAAGCCGGAAAAGTCCGTCTACGATGGCATCGATTTGAAACTCATGATTTCGTTGAAACTTTTGAAATTCGGGGAGCAGCGAATAGCGCACGCGTATCCGTTAAACGGGGAAGCGGGCAGAATACTTCTCGCGGATCTATTGGAAGATGGGACGATTCAATTAAATGCGAATTACGACGATAATAACGCAGAGGCGAAAAACTTCAAGTCCGCGGCGTCGTTCTCGATGTTTGTGAAGAAACTCACCAATCCGGCGATAAAGTTTACTGACGGGTGGGGCAACGTGAAATATGACGTGCACAATAAGGATGAAATTGAAAAAGAAGAAAGCGGAGAACAACATAACGAGGCTGAAGACGGGAAAGAAAAGAAGGAACCGCGATGGGTGAGTTTGAAAGAAATTCGAGCGAGGATTGATCCAGAAAACGTACAGAACATCTTGCCGCCGAAACCGCCGCCGGAACCGAAACCACCGAAGAAAGTGAAAGAACCGAAACCACCGAAAGAACCAAAGCCACCGAAACCGCCCAAATCGCCAAAGAAGAAGAAGCGTTCGGCACAAGAGCAAGAATTGGCTCGCGCGCAAAAGTACGCCAACCTCGACGGGCCGAGTTTAGCCAGAGACAAGCCGCAACGGGAAAGGAAGAAAACGAGACACAACTTTGGGAACGGCAACGAGGAGGATACGGATTTACACATGGTCTCGTGCGAGAATTATCGCGAACCGAAAGTTCGAAACGTGACGACTAAAGGCGCGCAACCGTTCGATATGCTCGTTTCGCCTTCGTGCTTACTCGTCATGGATTACCATTCCCACTTGTGTTCGAACGAAATCATCGGTTTCCTTGGAGGCACGTGGGATGGGGAGAAACGAGAGTTGAAAATCACTCGCGCGTTGCCGGCGAAACAGTTACCTTTATCCGAGGAGGAAGGGAACGCCGGTCAAGAAGTAGAACTCGATCCATCTTCCGTACCGGATATCGTCGAAAAACTGGATGCAAACGGAGAGCGAGTCGTTGGATGGTATCACTCGCACCCGGTTTTTCCAAATCAACCAAGTTTGAGAGACATCGAGAATCAATCGAACTATCAAAAGTTGTTCAACGATGCTGAAGTTATCGACGACGGTGATAATTTAAGCGCGGAGAAGTATGCAATGCTCATGCGACGTAAGAACTGTCCATTCGTTGGTGCTATTGTTGGTCCGTACGACCTCAGAAACCCATCCGCGGTGAGCGACATTCGATACTTTCACGTTTGCTCTGACGATCCGAGGGAGACAAATCCGCGTAACTTTACGCCGTTTCAGTTGGAACAAGAGATCATGGACGGGAGCAGCAGTAGCGATATGGTTATCGATACACCCGCGACTGATGCGACAGACCGTGACGTGAACAACAGCGCGAGCAAAGAAAATAAGGAACCGGGCGTTTGTGCACCACAAGCGGCGGCACCGGCGTCTCCGGCGCCTGCTGCGGGTGCATCCGTAGCTGAGGCTAATAATAATGCTAAGGACGAAGGTGACGATAAAAGAGACGAAACTTTATCCGAACGAATCGAGAAAGGAGAAGGAGAGCAAAAAGAAGATATAAAAAGAGAAGAAGAAGAAGAAAAGAAGGAGGCTGTTGTTGAGAAACCATCGCAGGACGTTCAAGGGACGGACGCATCAATCCATCAGAATTTCGGTACGGAAGATGCCATGCGAGAGATGAAAATCTTGACTGAACGCTTCAAGCCGGGCGCGGAAGAAGCCGCGTATGTGGAAAGTATTCTCATGAACGAGGTTTGGAAAGAAGGCGAGACGAAAATTAACAAATTGGAGAAGAGTTTACTGGCTAGATGTCCTTCGCAATGGACGAGGAACGATAAAGAGACGTACGTCGGGGAAATCATAGGTTGTTTGAAATCGTCCTGGGAACTCGAACCGAACTATCCATAAAATATACAAAAAAAAAATATGCGATTAGCGCACGCGCGCGAGAGAAAGAGAGAGAGAGAGAAAGAGAGAGAATAATCAAAATCACTTTTAGCTTTTTGGTATCGTTGTAACTATATCGTAATGAGTTGAGATTGTTTTTATCTCGCTGTAAGAGTGTGTGCGCGTTCGATTTCTTCGTTCGTTCGTTCGTTCGTGTTGACTTCTTCTCGAGAGCTTGGGCAATGGGTTGAGACTTGAGGGATCAAAACAGGCAACAAAAATTCAAAAAAAGTCCACAGATTTTTGAAACTCTCTCTCTGTCTCTAAACTCTCTTTCTAAAGTAATAAACGTTGCGAGCGAAAGAAATGACCGCGACGACCTCTCATCTCGTCTCTCTCGACGAGAACGAGTTGAAGAACATGAGCACTGCGATGAAGAGAAAACTGTCGTCTCGACCATCGAACGACGACGCTGCCACTGAGAATAAATTCCGTTTCGAAAAAGAACACATGGGCAAACAGTATTCGTCGTTGTATTACCAGCGGTTGATGGTTTTACTCCCAGGATTAAAGCAAAGCGCGAAAGAGAACTTTGGAACGTCCGTTCCTTTGAAACGTGTCATTCAATTAGGCGCCGCGGCGAGTAACGACGAGGATGGAAAAGCCGACGGAGAGAAGAGAGAGTCCAGCGCAATGATGGACGTTGACGACGAGACGCTCCAAGAAGAAAACAAACCGGCAGCTGCGCTCGGCGAGGAAGTCGTCATCATAGGCACCATTTACAAAGAGATGGCCAAGAAACCAATTATTTTAGACGAATACATCAAGACGAAAGCCGGAGTCACGAAAAAAGAGCAAGTCGAACACGGATTAATGAACATGGAGGAGAACTTCGTCGACGAAGAGAAGGATTTTTGTATTTTAGAGGACGAAAGCGCGAGAGTGAAGTTACAAGGGCCGGGAGTGAACGTGGGAGAGTTAGTGACTGGAGTCTCGGCGGTGTGTAAAGGGCGCGTGGACGAAAAAGGAGACTTCATCGTTGACTCTATGGTGTTTGCAACGCCATCGTCGTCGGCGACGAAATCAACGACGAAGGTAGAAGACGACGATGAGGAACCGACGTACGCTTGCTTAATTTCTGGATTGAATTTCGGCGCGTCTCCCTTGAACGACGTGCGCGCGTCCATGTTAAGTGAATACATCGAAGGCAGTTTAGGCGATGAAAAGAGAGCGGGTGGGATTAGTCAAGTTCTCGTGTGTGGCGATTTGGTTTCCTCGAAAACGAGGGAAGAAGTCCACGGCGAGAAAGGCGCGAAGCCGACGACAAACGGCGAGGGCGGGACCCACGCCGAAACGAAAAAGAAAGCGACCTTATCCTCGATTCAAAAAGCAGACGCGTTCCTTTCGAAAGTTTGCGAAATGGTTCCCGTTGACCTCATGCCTGGAAGCTCCGACCCGACGAACTCGGCGTTACCGCAACAACCCATTCACAGTTGCTTCTTACCAAACGCCGCTCGATTCGAAGGATCGACGTTGAAGAAAGCGACCAACCCACACGAGTTTCAAATCTCACCATCATCTTCAAGCGCTGCCTCCACATCATCGAGAACTTTCCTGGGGACGTCCGGGCAAAACGTTCGCGATTGCTTACAAATCACCTCGAGCGGTATCGGCTTGAAGGAAAAAACGTCGGAGGAAAAAGCGAAAGCGGCGTTAGATGTCATGGAGAGGTTTTTGAGTTGGGGACACATCGCCCCATCCGCGCCGGATACGTTGGCGTGCTATCCCTTTAAAGATATGGATCCTTTCGTTTTAACGAAAATTCCGGACGTGTTCTTTGCGGGTTGTCAAAGCGCGTTTGGTTCGAGAGAAATAGTAGTAGCGTCACAAAAATCCGTGCTGGTTTCCGTACCGAGCTTTAGCGAAACCGGGAGCGTCGTCTTGTTAAATTTGAAGACTTTGAAAGCAGAGGAAGTGACATTTACAGCAGCTGGGTTTTAATAAATCAATCGCAATATAACAACAAATACCATCACCATCGAACGAAACATATTTTTTTTCAGTATTCCATATCGGGCTGTAAAACTATAGGCGGCATGTTTCTAAAATCTTCCACTTGAAGTGTTGCGCCACCTTTCGTCTTCAAGGTGAACTCTCTGGCCACGGCTTGTTTTGGTTTCGTCTCGTGTATGCCTTTCATGTGCACGTCCATGCGTTTATCACCTCTGGTCGTATCCGAGTTGGCGAGTTCGCGAACGATTTCTGGCGAAATCAAGTAATGGTTTTGATGCGCCGAGGCCAATTTGCTCAAACGTTTCTTTTGCTCTTTCGAGAGCTCGTGTTTATATCTTTGCACAAAACACAAGAAAGATTGGTGCCAAACCACCGGTAACGTTCTCTCTTCGTTGGCAAATTTGAGAAAGTTGTCGACCAACGCATCCACGACTCTGTACGGCAACGCGTATTTCTTGTCTAACAAGACGCGAATGAAAAACGACGTCGTCCCAGCGTACTCCAACTCGGAAAGTTTCATCAACACCGCCGCGGAGTGCAACGCAGGCACGGAAGTTTTTGCTAACACCGAAGATAACACGACAGCCTCTCGTAAAGTGCACGTTTTACTTTCACACAACGGCAACAAAATGCCCTTAAACCACGCGCCCGGCTTAAACGTTGCTTTTCGCAAAGCTTGATACAACGCGTGGTGTAACCTTTTGTGCTCTTGAATATCGTCGCGCACTCTTGGTAACAAAACTAAAACGTAAAATCTTTGCGCCATGTGTTCGTTCAAGTTTGAAGCAAACAATCTCGTCGCTTGAAACATCGCGTGTGGTGACCACGTGTCCGGCCTCGTCAACCACAACACTTCCTCCCAATTAGACAACGCCGGTATAATTTTAAACGCCTTCGGGAACTTCCCCGTCGTGTATCGTTTCAGCAAATCCCCCACTTTTCTATACACTTGCAAAACTTTCTCGTCGATGCCTTCCGGTGCGAACTCCTCCAACATTGCCGCCGCTTTCTTTTGTCGTTCATCGGCGTCTTCTTCCAACATCTCCAACGCCGCGCCTTGCTCTTCCGCCTCCTTATCGTGAATCTTTTCCAAAATCATATCTGCCAAAGAACGTTGTTGTCCTCCAAACGGATTCATAAACGCGTTCAAAGCTTGCTCGTCCGCTTCGTCTAACTCGACGTCCGAGTATTCTTCGTGTTCGTATTCTTTATCTAGGTTGTACGCGAACTCGCTTTTCTTCTCGTCCTCCGAGTCGTATTCTAGTTCGTCGTCGTCTTCTCCGTCGTGTTTTACGTGGTCTTCATCGAACGCGTTCTTTCTGGTCTTCTTCCCGTCGTCGTCGTCGTTGTTGTTGTCGTCATCTTCTTCATCATCGCCAGAATCGTCGTCGTGATCTAACATCGAGCTCTTTCCTTCTAATAAAATCTGTCTTCCCTGGGACGGTCTCCTTTTTGGTGCCTTTTTTCCGGTCGAGCCGCCGCCGGCTTCTTCCTCTTCCCTCTCTTCTCGTTCGATATCTTCCAACTGCTTCCTCGCTTCGGCCATGATCTTATTCGACAGATTATCGTGAATAAAATCTTCCTCTGGTTGTCTCGAGCGTTTCTTTTCTTTGTTCTCTTTCTTCGGGTTCCGCTCTCGCGCCACGTTGTCTTGTTCAATCTGTCGGTCGATGGGGAGCGAGTGCGTCTCTTTCTTCGGCGTTTTCATTTTCCTTCCCATTTTTCTTTTTAGTGCTGCTGCTTCTGTCCTTCCGCCGAGCGCTTACGTGTGTATATTTCCTGTCTTTTCTGTTCTTCTTCTTCTTGTTTTTTACTTTTGAAAGCGATCGATGCGCCCTCGTGCTTCTTCGTGTGTTGTGCTTCTTTATTTATAAGCGTGGGTGCGCGTTTTCTTTTGCAGAGAGAGAGAACGAGAGAGAGAGAGAACGAGAGAGAGAACAGAGAGAGGTGAAAAAAATGTGAAAAACTTTTTTTGTGCTTCTTCTTCTTCTCTCATCACTCAGAGACAACACACGCACACTTTTGATATATAATCATAAAAATCCACAATTTTATATACCCGTCCGTGGTACTACTACTACTACTAATAATAATAATACGAATATTAAAGATGGTCATCGCGACGAACCGTTCGTTCTTCTTCGCGACGACTCCGTCGATGATGTCGTTGTTTCTGTTATTATTGGTATCGCTATTGTTCGTCGTCGTCGTCTCGGGTCCCGAAAAAGCATTCGCGCAACAGGACAGATTGGTGCACTCCTCGAGACGGGACGGGAACAGCGCAGCCTATCAACAACAACAGGGAAGAAGAGGAACGAACGATAATGGTGGCAGTGGCGAAGATGACAACAACGGTAATTTTGGAGGAACGTATTCCGCGAGAAGATTCGCGCGACAAGACACGCGAGGATCGTCGTCGTACGACCCGTCCAGAGCTTTACATCCGTCCATGTTATTCCACGACGGGCCGAGTTTAGAGGCGAGATTTAACAAGCCGTTCGGCGTCGTCGCCTCTCCGGACGGGAGAGATATATTCATAGCGGATACGTTTAATCACAGAATACGACGGATAGACGTGGAGTTCGGGACGGTAACGACGTTAGCGGGGACTGGAGCGAGTGGGAGCTCGGACGGTTTAGCGAAGAGGGGCGACGCGACGTTTACGTTTCCATCCGGCGTGGCGGTATCGCCAGACGGCGGGTTCGTTTACGTCGCAGATACGAAGAACCATAAGATTAGGGTGATCATTTTAGGGAGCGGAGTAGTGAGAACCGTAGCCGGGTCGGGTTTAACTGGGTACCACGACGATGTAGTCGGGACGAAAGCGAGATTTAATCAACCGATGGATGTGGTCATGCACCCGGACGGCCACACGTTGTTTGTCTCGGACGCGATGAATAATTGCATACGGAAAGTAGACGTGCAAAGCGGAGAGGTGACGACGTTGACGGGAGATAAAATTCCGGGAATGGTAGACGGTGTAAAATCAAAAGCGAGATTTTTGCAACCTATGGGTATGTCGTGTAGTACAAACACAGCGTTGGATGGTGGCGGTAAATCGGGCAACAAGTGCGCGTTTCTAGCCGTGGCGGATGCCGGGAATCACGCGGTGCGATTAGTAAATACGGAAACTGGAGCGGTGACTACTTTAGCCGGTGGTAAAAGCAGAGGGTATAAAGGTAACGCGCTCGGTATTGATACGCTTTTTGCGAAACCGACGGCTGTATCGTTCATGCCGTCCTCGTTATCGGCGACGATGTCTTCCTCCTCGTTGTTTCAATCAAAGAAGAAGGAGAAAGAAAAAGTATACGTTTTAGTCGTAGACTCTGGAAATGGCGCGGTGCGAAAAGTCCCCGTTTTCGACGACATCTCTTCGGCGTATCCGGACGGGTCCAAAGACGACGCGTCGTACGAACCAAACTGGGAAAAAACAGGGAAAGTTGTCGACGTGACTGTCGTGGATAAATCCAATCGCATTCGAGACCGTTTCGGTCGTCGATCGGCGACAAAATCATCATTCGATGTTCCTTTTGGCATTTCCGTGTGCCCGGACTCGCAACGCGTTTACGTGACGGACAGAGGGAACCCGTCGTCGATTAAATTATTAGACGTGGAGAGAAAACTCGCTCGAACGGTTGCGGGCGCGTTGAACGTCGAATTTGATCACACGCAAAATGAGAACGGCGACAGTTTAGTAGACGATACCGACGACCACGAAATGACGAAGCACTTAACGGGTATCTACGACGTTCGCCACAGAGGCGGCATATCGAACGCGGCGAGCAACAAAGATTCTTTGCATCCAAAAATAGTCCACGAAGCGAGAACGGGCGAGTCGCACAGCGCTTCCGCGGTGTGGGCCGAAGGCGTCGAGACGAACACTTTAGCCATGTCCCACGACTCCTTTTACACCCATCACGGCTCCATGGCTGGTACGTTTGGATCGATGATGGATAAATACGAAGAGGCTAAAATGCGCGCGAAAAATACGAGCATGGGTAAACGTTTCATTCGATGGTGGGTCTCTCTATCGCTCTTCATGCAAGTGTTTTACTATTTGCTTTTCCAAGTCGTTTGGTACATTGGATTGAAATACTTGTGTAAAAAGTCCGCGATTTTGAACAGACTCGTCGAGTGGTCGTGCGAAAAGTCCGGGTACAACAGGTTTGCCGCTTGGTTTTACGTCAAAACAAAACCCTTGCGCGATTACTTCTATCCAATCTTCGACGTGCTCTATCGAAGAGTCGTCGTTCGCGCCGTGAACGCGATTTGGCCGAAGTTGAAACTCTGGTACCAAAAGTATCCCGTGATTCAGAAAACGATCGAAACGATGAAATCGTATGCGGTGAAAATCATCGATGCGATCAAATCGCTCGTTTCTACGCTCATCTTCAGCAAGCTCATTCCGTTCGTGCAAAAATACAAAATCATCGTTTCCATGAGACTGCGTCGCGTCTCGCCGAAGCTCGCCGCCTTCCTCGACGCCATTCCCAACAAACTTAGAGAATTATGGAGAACCATAAAAGTATGGTTCGGGCGGATGCACAATCAGTTCAGAAACGCGTACGCGAGAAATAGTTCTAATAGTAATAGCAACACAAAACCGTCGTCGATGGCGTCGACGCGAAACGGCGGAACGAAATCTTTCGCCTTCTCCTCCGCGACGGCGTCGGCCATGTCCAGACATCCGCCAGCCTCGATGAGTTCCGAAGTCGTCCGAAAGTTGCGAGAACAGCGCGGCGAGAGTCTGGAGAATTTGAACGACAATACTAATAGTCGACACAGAGATTAAATTAGTGCGCGCGTGTTTAGTAATAATAGTAGTCGAATTTAGTTTTGCACCTCACAAAAAAAAGTTAACAACACACGCGCGCGCATAAAAAAAATAGAGAGAAGAGCGAAATGCTTCGTCGTAGCAGTAGTACTACTCGCCGCTCGTTCTTCTTCTTCTTGTTTATCGTAATCCTCGTCGCTCTAGCGACGACAACGCTCGTCTCCGCGCAAGAAGAAGTGGACGAGTATTCGACGACGACGAGGACGGACGACAACGAAAGCGACGACGACGCGTTGTCGTTTTCATCTTCTTCGAGGAGAAAAAGGAGAGAGAGAAGCGCAAAAACAGAGGAAAACGTTGAAAGCGTCGCGACAGACGATGACGACGACGATAAAGGAACTTTATTAACCACAGAAGAGACGCCGAAACCCGTATCGGAGAAGACCGACGAAGAGTGGATCGCGCTCCCCGCTGGCGAAGAAGCGGTGGCGGAAGAAGCACAGAGCAGTGGAGGTGTTGAGAAAGATTATCTTCCTCGATCGGTGGAAAAAGAAGAAGAAGAAGAAGAAAGAAAAGAAGAAGGAAAAGAAAAAGAAGAAGAACCGTCATTGGAAAAGGACGATAATACTTCTTCTTCCTCCTCATCTTCATCTTCTTCTTCTTCCTCCTCCTCCTCCTCCTCCTCCTCGGTTGGGGATGAGTACGAGAAGATGATGGGAGGCGATGCTCCCGAAGCTGACCTTCCGGACAGTTCTTCGAACGAAACAGAAGAAGGAGGAAAAGAGATGTCTTCGCCGGCGGCTGTTGAAGACGCGATGGAGAAAGAAGAGGAGGACAAAGCAGACGAAGCCGTCGAAGAGGAGAAAATGATGGAGGCGGAAAAAAAACGCGAAGAATCATCATCATCATCGTCGTCGTCGTCGTTTACTCGAGAAACATCCTCCGAGGATTCCTTTGAGGAAGAGGCATTGAAGAAGGAGACGGAAGAGTCAACGACTTCTTCGCCGCAATCCGTCAGCAACGACGAAAAAGGGTCGTACGAAGAAACCACAAAGGCGGAAGACGTCGCCGTCGAAGATAATGAAAAAAGCGAGAGTGCTGTAGAAGAAGAAAAGGAAAAGAGCGACGACATGAAAGAAGTAATGACGACGACGACAATTGAGGATGATGAGGGTGCAAAAAAGACACTTGAAGAGGCTGAAAAATACGTCGATATGAAAGATCTGTACGATGCTGTGAGCGACGTGAAAAAGCCGACGTCTTTGAACGATAATGACGAAGCTCTAGATGAGGAAGTGAAGAACTCAAAAGAAAAGAATGAGTTTGCGTCAGAATCGTTCGAAAAAGAGGAAGAATTAGTGAAGAAAGAAAAAGACGTCGTCGAAGAAGATGCGAAGGAGTTAGAAAAGACTGAGGAAGAAGAAGAATCAAAGAAGACTGAGGAGAGAGACGCCTCGAGTGAGCGAGAAAAAAGATCTGTAGGAGAAGAAAAAGAAGACGAAGAAGGATCTGTCGGAAGTGCTGCCGAAAGCACTGCGGATACTGATTACAGCGTTAACGATGAGAGCGCTGCGTCTTCGGGGAAGCGAAGACACCGCCATCGCAACACAACGCATTCGAGAAGATCTTCCACGACCCATCGTTACAGGAACAGTAAGAAAAGTAAAGACATTTCAGATATCGACGATAGTTCTGTGGGAGAAGAAGGAGAAGAACAAAAGCAAGAACGATCGATTGAAGAAGAAGAAAAAGAGGATTTGTCCGCAGTCGCTGCCCTTGGCGATGGCGATGAAACAACACCTAAAGAGGAGGAGAACGGGGAGGAAAAGGAAGAAGAAGCTGTTCGCGAGGAGGAAATTTTTGATGACGAAAAACACATGAAGAGCGAAGAAGGAGAGGAAGAAAAAGAGGAAGAGAAAATAACCGAGAGAGAGAAGGAAGAGTCAGATGAGATGATGGTAGATACGTTCAAAGAAACCAACGATTCATTTGACTCGGACTTTTCTTCCAAAAGCAGCGGTAGCATACAAAAAGAGAAAGAAAAGAAAGAGGAAGAAGAGGAAGAAAAGAATGAGGAAGAGGCCATTCGTGGAGAACTTCGAGAAGAAAAAGAAGAACGAAAAGAGGAAAGAATTGAAGAAGAGCGAGAGTTAGAGCAAGAGTTAGAACAAGAAGAAGAACAACAAGAAGAAGATGCATCTAGCTCATCAACTTCTTCTTCTTCTCGAAGAGAACGTGCGAGTAGATTCGAGGACGAAGAGGAAATCGAGGCTGATTTAGAACCAGCATCGGACACGAGCGATTACGCTTCATCGTCTGATGATTATAGCGATGATTCCTATCGCAAGCCGGTTGGGTTACCAGACTTTCAAAACATGATGTCAAACGTTCAAAGTGGGATGTACAATGTTCAAATGTTCTTGTTCCTCGTGGCTGTTTTTGGAATTTTGCTTCTGGGCGCTTACGCGAAGTTCAAGTACGAGCGATGGATGCGAGGTCCGGCACCTCGCGTCGGCGGTGGGAATAGGAGCGCGTTCTCTTCGCAGACCACGACACCAAACAAGGGACCTCCGATTGACTGGTCGGAAGATTGGTCCGATGACGACGACGACGATTTTGGACCGGTCCATAAAATCGTTTGATTTCTTGAGATGACAACGATTCACGTGCGTGTTGTACGAGTAGATACCTAATTTTCTAAGTAAAAAAAGAACTACAAATACATTTTTTACAAAAGCATGCGCTATTACACGAAAGCACTTTATGCTAGCGTCTACTCTATTCTTCAGTTTTCTACAATATATCGCCAGCTTTCGCGTTCCGACTGAACATGACGCGTAATCTGTGCGCGACTCCGATTCCAATCTTTTGCCTTCCGTCTCGGTGCCTGTTCGAAAATTTATCCAAATCGGCAATGACGCGTTCGCCACCGTTTTGATCGTCTTTAAACCGATCAAAGTGCTCAATCAACTTTTTTGCGCTCGGAAAGCGGCACGCGACCACGTGCGCGTGTTCTTCGGCTAATCCTGATATCGCAGCCAGCGCTTTCACCCACGAGAGGTTCAAATGGTCCAATTTCCTAATTTTCTTCTCGTCCACGGTGGCGACGACCCCTACCGATATCGCGTTGTGGTTCTTCTTAAACGGAAGATCTGCCAACCATCTGTGCGTGCCGACGATGTTATCCACGACTGCCTGTTCATTCAAACACTCGACGACTTTGACTTGAATCTTTCCTAGATTTCCAAACCCGCCCGATCGAACGATTAATTTTGTTTTCAGCGCGGAAACAAACTTATCGTTGAACGCGTCTTTGGCGCCCAAGCGGGCCATTTCTTTCCTCGTTCGCTTCAAGACGTAATCATCTAATCCGTACACCAAAAGCGTGAGAATACCTACCGAATCCGAACGTCTTTTCGCTTTCAATAAAATATCCGATAAGGAACCGTCCTGTATGTGCTGCAAACGTTCTGTCTCTTCTTCTTTTTCGAGGAGTTTCACAAACTCTTCGCCGTTTAAAATCAACGTCGTGCGCATCGACCAGTGTAATCTCGGATCGTCCTCGACTTGCATTTGGGTTAAATCTTGCAACATAAATCTACACTCTTCGTTCGTTCTCAACTCCTTCTCCGGATGCCGAATCCACGTGATGCTCGAAGGGATGGGCAATAAAGTTCTCGACGTACATCGCAATCGGTTTTTGTAGTCTTTCGATAAACCAGAAATCCCGTTCGGAGCATCCAAACCTTGAATAACGGCTTTACCAACATTTTTCATCGCGATATCGTGGTCTAACACGCACGTAATTTTACCAAACATCTTGCTTTTCCCACTTTGGTACACGGGATGCGCGTACGGTACCGCTCGCGCGTATTTGCTCCTCGTCGGCGTGAATTGTATGGACGGAGACGGCGGCGGCATCATCCTTCTCGCGGGAGGCGACTCCGTTAGCGGTGGTGATGACGCCATTCTTCTGTACAAACCGTCGTCCTCGTCCTCATCCTCGTAGACGTCGTTTCTGTGCGCCGGTCCCCACGCGATGTCTTCTTCTTCGCCTTCGCCCATCATTTCTTTCCGTTTTTTACTATTATTCCTAGTATTATTGCCATCGTCTTCTCGTTCTTTCTCGCTTCGCATTCGTAACATAACTTCCATCGCTTTCTCTCCGTCTTTGTTGAAATCAATCAAATTCACCTCTTTCAGCGCCACGACGAGAACGTCCTTATTACCGCGAGCACTATTACTGCGGCCTACTTTCACCGAATACCTACGATCCAACCCACCGATAAATTCCATGATCTCTCCTTTCCGTCCATTCAGTTCCGGTTTCGTTAAGATGTCGTGGATTAAAACCTCCGTGCCGATGTTGAAACGCGTCTCTTCTTCTTCTTCTTCTTCTTCTGTTCCCTCATCTCCCGAATCAATCAAAATCACCTCTTCTTCTTCTTCTTCTTCTTCTTCTTCTCTCTCTTCGCTTTCGACTCGTCCCGGTTCTGCCGCCGCTTCTTCTTCTTCTGCTACTACTACTACTACTTTCGCCGGAGACGGAGAAAACTCCTCTCCCTCACGCGAAGGACTTTCCGTCATCATCGTCCCGTTTACCGCGTTTTGCTCTTCATCGTTATCATCTCTTTCTTCTTCTGATGAAGAAGAAACAATCTCAATCACTTCGTCGTCACGCATTTTGTAAACAAAAAAAATTAGCACACAAGCGGAGAAGCTTTTTTTTGTTTGCAAAAAAGAATCTCTCTCTCTAAAAGACGCGCGTCGACGTCGGAGCGGCGACCGTTGACTCTTCGCGCGATAGGAGGAGAAGGAGGAGAAGGAGGAGGGAGAGAGAGAGAGAGTTTCGATTTATTTTATTAGGGGATTTTGCTGCTCTGTTTTGCTTCTCTTTTTTTTTAAAAAAAAAAATTTTGTGTTGTGTGTCTTCTTCACATTTTTTTTTGAAAAGACGATGACCACGATGACGACATCATGTAGGATAACAACAACAACAACAACATCATCAACGGCAAACGCGACGACGAAGAAACCACGCTTCGTCGTCCTCCGCCGCTCTTCTTCTTCTTCGAGAAGAAACGCACTCTCTGGGACGACGACGACGACGACGACGACGACGAGTGGTGGTGGTGTCGTTACGATGGCATCGACGAGGAAAGAGGAAAGAAGAAGATTAGTCGTGAAGAAGAAGAGTGCATGCAATGTAAAATTATCCAAAAACAAAATCACCGCGTCCGCTTCTTCTTCTTCTTCTCCGCCTGGGAAAACTTCCGCTGCCGATGACGACAGCAAAAAGGAAGAAGGGTTGTACAAGTTTTGGGAAGATTCGGAGCGATTGACGATTCTCGGTTTGTGGTTTTCTTTGTTGGCGGTGGCGACGTTCGTTGCGCCCAAAACGGTCGGTTCGTTCGATACAGATTTAATCACCAAACTCGTCTCCTCTCCGTTTCAAGGGCAGGTGAATCCACTTTTTGAGGCACTTTTTAATAGCTTGGGGGTTGTGCCAGCGGTGTACGCGTCTTTGTTGCTCCCAGGCGGTGGCGAGAAACAGCCAAAGTTGCAACCAAAGTTTTTCGTCGGCGCGTCCTTCGCGCTCGGTTTCTTCGCGTTGGGACCGTATTTAATCGCCAGGACGCCGGTGGTTAACGGCGTGAAGAAATCTGATTTGGGGTTTGTCACCAAGAACATCCTAGAATCAAAAGTGAACGCGTTGTTTTTGACGGCGTTCAGCGCTTTTTTGTATTTTTGGGCGTTCTCGCACGTATTAGATGCCGGGGTAGTTTCCGAGTTTGTCACGCTGTTGACGAAACAATCCACTTTGGCGTGCGTGAGCACTTGCGATTTGATCGTCTTATCGTTGGTGATGAAAACGGCCATCCAGGAGGATTTGCAGAGAAGATCGTCGTCGTCATCGTCATCTGACGTAAACCCGTTGTTTTATCTGTTGCCCGTGCTGGGCCCGTCGTTGTATTTATTAACTCGACCAGAGTTAGAAGAATAGAGCACGCGAGGGCATTAAAATACGTAGAAAAATGAAATTTTGTAATAATATATATAGATTTGATGAGAGCAAAAGATGATGCGCAGCAGTTCGAAAGATGACTTTTACTCGCATGTATTTATGGTATGTGATGATTTTTTACTTTTATTTGAAATTACAAGTCCATGATGGCTTTCGTCGCCGCCGCCGTCAACGTCGTGTTGTTCTCTTCCGCGTATTTGATCAACTTATCCAACGCCGCTCTTTCAACCATGACCCTCGGTAATCGTTCGGTAGAGACGAGCTGTCCCGGGACGTACGATTCCGAGAACGCCTTGATTTCTTCAAAAGGGACGCGGTTGACGAACTGGCCAAACTCCTCGCCGCTGTTGCGGTTTTGCTTCCAATACGCGAAGATCGGTTCGAAAAATGTCTCCAAATCGTCCACTTTCACCTTGTCTTCGTAGGCGCGGGAAATGCCGGTTAAGTTTCTGGTGCCGCCCAACCAAATTTGGTACGTGTTCGGACCGTCGCCAACGAAACCAAGTTCAGCCATGTACGGTCTCGCGCACCCGTTCGGGCAACCAGTCATACGAATCATGATATCGTCCGCTTTCGTCAAGCCGACGGTTTCCATAACCTGACGAAGTCTCTTGTTGATGTCCGGTAAACCTCTTTCGGCTTCGGTGATAGCCAAGCCACACAAAGGCAACGCTGGGCAAGCCATGGATAATTGGTCGTTCGGTTCGATGTCTTCCAAATCTTTCAAACCGGCATTTTTCAAAGTTTGGTGAATGTCATCCTTCCACTTCGGGTCGACGTCGCACAAGAGTAAATCTTGTTGCGCGGTCAAACGCACCGGTAACTCGTACCTTTCGATGACTAATCTCAACGCTTTCTTTAATTCGCCTCTCAATCGACCGTTTTGAACGTGGACGCCGTACCATAACTTCCCGTCGCCTTGGTCGTTCCATCCGAGGTACGATTTGAACTCAAACTCCGGCAACGGAGCAATCGGTTGAAACTTCTTGCCAAAATATTGTTCCGTCACCGTGGTGAACTTCTCGACGCCCCAGCTGTGGACGAGGTATTTTAACCTGGACTGCTTTCTGTCGTCCCGTCTGCCGTAATCTCTTTGCGTACAAACGATAGCTTTGACGGCGTACAAAATATCGTCTTTATCGACGTATCCAATCGGCGAGGCGATTCTCGGAAACGTTTCGTTGTTTCTGTGCGAACGACCCATACCGCCACCGGCGTAGACGTTGTACCCGATGTGTTTTCCGCTCGCATCGTTCACGACGCAAATACCGATATCATTACTCAAGAAATCGATGTGATTGTCGCCAGGAACGGTGACGCCAATCTTGAACTTTCTCGGCAAAAAGAGAGAGCCGTAAATCGGTTCTTGGCTTCCTTCAAAGTTCGTCCCGTTGGAATTGTCCATTCTTGCTTTCGTAATTTCCGGCTTTTCCACCGTCATGACTTGTTCGCCATCGAGCCAAACGTCGTAATACGCCCCCGATTGCGGCGCTAACAATTCCGCGATATCTTGCGCCAACGTTTGCGCGATTTCGTAACTCGGGTTCTTCTTGTCCGGGCACGGCGCCGCGGTCACGTTACGGTTGATATCCCCACACGCACCTAACGTCGACCCCATGTTTTGAATCACCGTTCTAAACGTTTGCTTCAAATCTTGTTTCAAAATGCCGTGCAGCTGGTAGGTTTGTCTCGTCGTCAATCTCAAAGTCCCGTTCCCGTGCGTATTCGCCAAGTCGTCCATGGTCAAATACAACTTATTCGTGACTAATCCAGCCGGTTGTTTCGTTCGCATCATGAACTGGTAAAACTTCCCTTGTCCGAACGATCTCTTCTCTCGGTCGTCTTGCTGGTACCCGCCGTGGAACTTGTACAGTTGCGCGGCATCTTCCGAGATGAACGTCTCCGGCGTCGCCAACTGCTCGATCAGAGGGTGACGTAAAAAGTCCGAGTTTTCTTTGATAATTTCCACCGCGGATCTTTTCGGTTCTTTCGGCGGTTCCGAGGACTTCTTCGACGGAGTGGCCACGTTGACGATGGTCAGCGTTCTTCTTTGCTTGTTATTATTTTTTGAAGTTCGAGCGATCGCCTTGGCGTTTACTTTGTGAACGGAATGCGACGACGACGACGACGCATTGTTGTTACCGGCGTGACTTCTTCTGAAGGACAACAGACTCGTCGTCGCAGTCGCTGCTGTTGTTTGTGATTTAACGATAAAACAGTCAGTATAAAACGCAAACAGAGAGCGAGGAAAACGCCCTCTCTCTCTCTCTCACTCTTCGACGTCATCACACCGGCGAAAGAAAAAGGGAAAGAGAGAGAGAGAGAGAGAGAGAGAGAGAGAGAGAGAGAGAGAGGGATTGGATTGGATTGAGGGCTGCGTGTGCGTCTCGATGACACGTTGCCGATTTTGTGGGATAAACTAGTATACACACAGAGAGAGAAAAAGATGCCGATCGCGCGTCGAGTACAAAAAGAAAGGGAACGCACCAGCACCGGTTGAAGCTAACATGATGATGACGATGTCGAATGCGTGCGATCAAGATTCTTTTTGTGACGCTTTAGTATACAGCAGGGACAAAAAGAGATAAAAGTAAGAGTATAGGGGAAAAGGCGAAAAAAAAAGAGACACGCACGAGAGAAAAAGTCACACGCAAAGAGAGATGCGAAAAAAAGATGAAGTCGCGGCGGCGGCTCGAGAGAGAGAGAGAGAGAGAGAGACGATCAGAGGAGAGTTTCCCACAGCACAAATTCTACTACGAGAAACTCTCTGATAAGAAAAACGCAACCGACTACACACGCGTACTGGTACATATTATTTACTAAACTTTAATAAACTAAAACACGTACGGCACCATAGCTTTCCGCCGTCTAGGAAACCCTTTGATTCGGTTTCGATACCAAATCAAATGGTTCTTGGCCTCTACGCTCAAGTTTCCGCATACCGCGAGGAACATCAAAACGCTCGACGGCGAAAACCGAAGCGCGACGCACAGGCTGAAATACAAAACGCACTCGAAAAAGTAGTGCGGGCAAGCGACTAAGGAGAACAAACCGGAATCGATTTGCGCGTATTGGTCTTTCCTGTCGGTTTGTAATCGAGCGTTGCGGAGTAACACGTGGCACTCGTATTGTTTCCAGTTGGCGCAGAAGAAGAGGAGAGAGGCGAAGAGAAACTCGACTTTTCTTTCTCCCGCGGTCGTTCTTCCCGCGCGACTATTTTTTAAGCTCAAAGTAGCGCACACGTAATACAGTAAACCGAGAACATACCCAATCGCGTGCATTTTCGCTTTTTTCTTGTTCACTTTAACGAATAACGATTCCATCAACCGTCGCGTGACGTGGAACTGAAACAAGACGCTCGCGAGAAGCTCGCCGCTCGAGTCTCCCAGAACCGCCGTCGCGAACGAAGACACATCAACGATATCTCTTTTCGATTGAACGCGCTCCAGCAAAACGTGCGCGTTCCACACGGTACCAACGACATAAAAATGCGTAAACCACGCGTGCGGGACGTTTAGTAACTCGTATAAATTTCGTCGTCTTTTCGTTTTTGACGCGTCTCCGTCTCTCGTCTTGCCTCGCTTCGCCGTATCTCGCACAAACTTTGAAACGAACGGAACGTTCATTTGTCCCAACACAGACGCCGCGATGAACGCACACCAGAAATACCGAACATTTTCTGCCGCCGACGCCTTCAAAGTTGTTATTGCCATCCTCTTCTATCTTCGTGCTCTTCTGTGTTATATATAAGCAGTAACGCACGAGGAAAAAAAGTTAGTTGAACACACAAACGAGAAGAGAGAGAGAGAGAAAAAGAAAACTCTTCGCGCGACTGCGCGTTTTTTATCCTCAGATAGCACAAACTATTTTCAAGTTTCACGAAGAATGCGCTTTTTGCGCATTCTTTCAATGGCTTTCAGTACATTAATAGCGTTCCTCATTGGATAATGCGTAGTAGATATGGATGCGTGCGCGAATTTTTTGTTTCCTCTTCCTTTCTTGAAACGAAGAGAGAAGAGCTCCTCCATCCATCCGCGCGCGCGAAAGAGAAGAGATAAAAGGAGAAAAGCGACGAGAGACTGAGAAAACCGCGCGCGCGCGCACCTACCTTAAAATAGCAGTTTCATTGAGCGTTATAAACCCGGATGGTAATTGCAGCAGCAGAAGAAGAAGTCTCACGCGCTGCTTTCTCTCTCTCTCTTTTTTGGCGGCACACAGAGAGGAGAGTCTCTTATTAAGAGCACTTTTTCTCTCTTCCTCTCTCTTTTCTCCTTTATACATAAAGTGATGTTCCCAAAGACGTCTGTCTCTCTCTCTCTGCTCTCTCTCTCTCTCTCTTCCAGTCGTGGTTTTTTGTGGTTTTGTATCACGCTTTGAGCGAGGCACACTCACTATACTCTCGGTCCACACAAGAGGAAAGAAAGGAAACGAAGCGAAAACGCCAGAAAAAAAACGCAAAAAAAAAGCGAGAGAGAAAAATAAAAATAAAAAAATCATGTCTGTGGCGGGGATTGATTTCGGATCGAAATCAAACGTGGTCGCGTTGGCGCGACGGAAAGGCATCGATGTCGTCATGAACGAAGAGTCGAAGCGGGAGACGCCGTCGTTGATTAACTTTGGTGACAAGTGCGTTTCTCTTTCTTTTTTTCTGCGTTGATTTTTTTTTTTCTTCTTTTCGTCTGTCTGTGTGTGTATACGATCATCATCTCGGCATCATCTCTTCGCGCGCGCGCAAGAGAGAGAGAGGCAGAGGCAGAGTCAACGCGTGCGTCGTTCACAGAGAGAATGTGAAAGCGAGGGAATGTGTGCGCGCGATTGAAGATGTGAGACTTGATTCGTTGCTATTCTCAGAGAGAGAGTTTGGATGAGAGAGAGAGAGGCGGCGAAGAAGACGAAACTTTCTTCTTTTCGCTTCTTTTTCGACCAAAAAACTTTTGCAAAAAAAAGAGGAAGAAAGCGAAACGACGTCGTTTCGTTTCTCTCGTCTGTCGGGGACAAAAAAGAAAAGAAAAAAAAATTCTCTTTCTCTCTCTCTTTCTTCTTCGTGACACACACGCACACACACAGAGAGATAATATTTACTTATTATACATCGTTTACTGACACCATTTTTTCTCTCTCTTTCTCTCTCTCTCTATTCTCCTCTCTGAATGATGAAAACACAGGCAACGATTCGTTGGATGCGCGGCTGGCGATAAGATCAACATGCAACCGACGAACACGGTGGCGTGCTTGAAACGCTTAATCGGGAAGAAATTTTCCGATCCGAGCGTTCAGGAAGACATCAAAGAGTTTTTGTACCCGGTGAAAGGAGATAAAAAGACGGATAACATCATCGTCACCGTGGAGTATATGGGGAAACAGAGAGAGTTTACGCCGGAACAGTTGTTGGCGATGATTTTGAGCGATTTGAAGAGAATCGCCGAGTTGGATAACGAGGGGGTTAAGATTACTGACTGCGTTTTGTCCGTGCCGATTTTCTTTGACGACGTGCAAAGACGCGCGATGATTGATGCGGCGAGTATTTGTGGGTTGAACGTCATGCGGTTGATGCACGAAACGACCGCCACGGCGTTGGCATACGGTATCTTCAAGACGCAAGAGTTTACGGAGAAACCAGTGCGAGTGGCGTTTGTGGATATCGGGCACTCAGCCATGCAATGTTCGATCGTTGAATTCACATCGAAGGGCTTGAAAGTGCTCTCGACTGGATACGATACAAACTTAGGCGGCGGCGCGTTCGATAACGCGATGTTTCACCACTTCTGCGAGGAGTTCAAAGAGAAATTCAAAATTGACGTGAAAACGAATCCGCGCGCGAGCTTCCGTTTGAAAACAGCCATCGAAAAGACGAAGAAAGTGTTGTCGGCGAACCCGGAGGCGCCGATTAACATCGAATGCCTCATGAACGACGTCGACGTGCGATCGATGATTACGAGGGAGAAGATGGAAGAGTTGGGACAAAACGAATTGAACGGTTTGATGGGTCCGGTGCGACAAATGGTGGCGGATGCCAAGTTGGACGTTTCCGACATCGCCTCGGTCGAATTGGTAGGTAACGCCTCGAGAATCCAATCGATTCAAAAAGCGTTGGAGGAGTTCTTCCAAAAGCCAATCTCGAGAACGTTGAACGCTTCCGAATCTGTTGCCAGAGGGTGCGCATTGCAAGGCGCCATGCTCTCGCCGTTGTTTAGAGTGCGCGAGTTTGACGTCATCGATGCGTTCGCATTCCCGGTCAAAATGTCCTGGCCGGGTGACGCGAAAGGCGAAGTGAAAGACGTGGAACTGTTCGAAAGATACAACCCGATTCCGAGCACGAAACAAATGACGTTTTTGAAAGCGAAGCAGTTCACGGTCCAAGCTACGACGAAAACGGACGAATCCGCCGAAGAGTCCTCATTGGGCACGTTCGATATTGGACCGTTGCCGGCCGTTCCGAAGGGCAAGGATAAGCATAACGTCAAAGTGAAGGTGAAATTGAACTTGAATGGCTTAGTTGAGTGCACAGAAGCGCAAGTTTGGGAGGAATACGAGGAAGAGGTGCAAGTGCCAATCGTCGAAGAACCGAAGAAAAAAGAAGAACCGAAGAAGGCAGAGGAAGACGCGAGCGAAAAAATGGAAACCGAAGATGGCGAAGACGGAGAGAAGAAAGAGGAAGGAGGCGAAGAAGAAGCCGCTGCCAAGGAAGAGGAGCCGGAAGAAACGAAACCGAAATTTAAGATTGAGATTAAAAAGAAAACGAAGAAGACGGACGTGCCGATTAAAGCGACGCACACGGGTGGTTTACCGGGTAAAGTGCTCGAAAAGTTCAAGCAAGAAGAGTTTGACATGGCGTTGCAAGACAAGGTTATGGAAGAGACGAAAGAGAGAAAGAACGCGGTCGAGGCGTACGTGTACTCCATGCGCTCAAAGTTGGAAGAAGGTGGGCAATTGTTCGATTACGTCAAGGAGGACGTGAGAACCTCTTTCAAAGAATTGTTGAACAACACGGAAGACTGGTTGTACGAAGACGGCGAAGACGAAACCAAAGGCGTGTACGTGAAGAAACTCGAAGAATTATCCGCCATTGGTAACCCGATCGAAGAGCGATACAACGAAGAACACAAACGACCGGGCGCAATCGCCGCTTTAGAATCGGCCTGCCAAATGATCAAACAAACGTCTCAAGATGAAGCGCACGCGCACATCGACGCCGAAGACTTGAAGAAGGTGCAAAAAGAGTGCGACGAAGCCGCAAAGTGGTTGGCTGAGAAAGTTGAATTACAATCTGCTTTACAGAAAACCGACGACTGCGTTTTGAAATCCGAGGACATCGAGAAGAAACGTTCCGTGTTGGAGCGCTTCGCGACGCCGATTTTATCGAGACCAAAACCGAAGCCGAAACCGAAGACGGAAGAGAAGAAAGAGAAAAAAGAGGGTGAAGAGGAAGAGAAACTCGATGGCGACGCGGAGATGGAAGACGGCGATGCTGATACAGCGGCGGGGGCCGAGGGTGAGGATGCGCCGATGGAAGAAGCCACGAAACCTGCCGGTAGTGCGGAAGATTTAGACTAAATACAATAAACTTAAATATAATCGAAACCATTCATTCTTTCTTTCTCTTTCTACTAACTGATTACAATGCGCACTGTCTAACTCTTGACTTTTTATATTCAAATCCATTGCGTCGAGGGACGCGATTTAATTTGACCGTGTCTGGGCGACCTTTGTTGCGGACTCACGTCGCCCGATCGGTACCCTCTCGGACTCAACGCGTACCCTTCATTCACCGGCTTACTTTTTTTCACGACCGGCTCAGAAACGTACACCGCGTTTGATAATTTACTCGCCAACGATCCCGTCATGCCATCCTCTTCGCCCGGTAACGTATCGTACTCCGCGTTCAACAGCGGCACCGAATCCTTCTCAACTAAATGCGACGGTAAATGTCCAGCTCTTGTTCTCAATTCGTCCGCCTCTTTCGGCCCTCTGCTCCCGTAAGAATACGTAGTCATTGGCAAATAGCCACTCTCAATCGCGGAAACTAGCGGGTCACACACCGCCCAAGCGGCTTCGAGTTCGTCGTTCCTCACGAAATGCGATTGGTTCCCGTTGATGACGTCCAAAATTAATCGATCGTAGGCGCGTCGAGGAGCTTCCCCGCACGCATCCTTCCTCGCCTGTTCCATTTTCCATCTCGAGCTCAGTTCCATTTCTGAGGCGGTAGGCTTGACTCCTAATCCTGGTTCTTTTATCGTCACTTTCATGTACATCTCTTCTTTCGGTTGCATTCGCAAAACAAACTCGTTCGGCCCCGCGGCGTGTAATCGAGATTCGTCGTCGTCTCTCCCGAAAACATCTCCGGGGGATTCCTTCAGCTGCACTCTGATTTCTGACCTCTTTTCGTTCATTCCTTTCCCTGCTTTGAAAATAAACGGCACCCCATCCCATCGATCGTTCGCTAATTTCAATACCGACATTATAAAAGTAGGCGTGGTTTTCGAATTTTCCGGGCGTTCCTCCATGTAGCCCAAATGCTTCCCATTTTTCGACGTCGAGTATTGCGCGACGACGGTGTTTTTCAACACGTCAAACTTATCGTTACTCATCGCAACTTGTCTCAAAACTTTCAACTTGGCGTCTCTGATGTCCTCTGGATCTAGCGATACTGGCGCGTCCATCGCCAACACGGCTAAAATTTGCAACAAATGGTTTTGCATGACATCTCGAACAATCCCATTCCTGTCGAAATAATCGCCTCTCTGTTGATCTTCCGCGCCGTACGGCTCTTTGAATATAATTTGCACGTTCGCCACATTATCTCTGTTCCAAATAGGCGACAACAATCGATTCGCAAATCTCATCACTAACAAGTTTTCAATCACCTCTTTACCTAAATACCTATCCATGCGAAACAAATCGCTCTCCGGCCATCGTTTGCTCAACTTCACGTTCAACTTTTCGCAGGTCTTTCGATCTCTTCCGAACGGTTTTTCCAGAACTAATCTCGTCCATCCTTTTTTCTTCATCTTCATCTCCGCTTGCGTGTGATCCGTAAAATGCACTTTCCTCGTCCTCGTGAAGTAATGAATTTGGTTCGCGCAGTCGACGATGAAATCCGAATGCAAACAGCAATACCACATTCGATTCGAAGCCGGCGCGTCTTCGTTCTCCTTCTCCCAAGCTTCAATGTGCTTCGTTATCGAATGGATGGATCGGTAATTCTGTCGCATCGACTCTTCGTTCACTTCCTCTTCATCGTCATTGTTATCATTTTCATCCTCTGACTCTGAATCCGTTTCTTCCTCTTCTTCGTTTTCTTCTTCGTCTTCTCGAGAACGATTTTTACTCTTCTTCTTCTTCTTCTTCTTCTCTTCCTCGGAAACGAAATCTTCGTCCAAATGACACACCTCGACGTCCTCTAAAAACTCCTCCATCAATCCTTTCGTTGGTTTTGTCGCATTCGACCCGTCCGGTGGTTTCCAAACCCGATTGATGTGTTCCGTTAACTCCGTTTTGAATTCCAATTCGCTCCTTCTCTTTTTTCTGTCGCGCAACGCGGCGAATATTTTCGTCCTCGTCGGTAAGAACCCGGCGGAGTGTAAGTTGAAAAGAGACGGGAAGAGTTTCTTCGAGGCTAAATCTCCGCTCGCGCCTAAGATGACGATGGATAAGCCCTCGTGGCGGACTTGTAAGCGAGACGGGAGCGGCATGATGTGTGTGTATGTGTATGCGCGCTCTTTTGTTAAGTTTTTTTTTTGTGTGAGAGAATTTTTACAACACAACAATATAAAAGTTTTCAAATTACACAATACAAAAACGGATTTAAGATGTACAATTCTACACACACACACACACACACACACACACCTCCACGAAGAGGAAGAAGTTACTCGTCGTCTTATTTTTTATCTTCTTCTTCTTCTTGTTGCTGTTGTTGTTGTTGTAATAAATCAAACGGTCCACCGTTTGCCATGGTATCCATTACGCTTGAGAACATCTCTTTGAACGGCCCGGGCATCTGCGTCGTGTCGACGGTGACTTTTTCCGTTTTCGTTTCGCCTTCCTCTTGACCATCGACGTTCTTCTTCGAAACTTCGAATGAAAACGTGCCGTCGTTGTTGTTTGAGATGGTTTGCGTGACGGATGCGTCGCCGGCTTTGATTTTAATTTGAGAGGAGGACTCGGTCGGTTTGCTCGCTTCGACGGTCACGTCGATGTCTTCTTGTTCGCCTTTTTGTTCATGATCGACATTTCCCGACGACGTTTCCTGGTGCACTTTCGCTTTAAAAAGAGTCACCGGGTCTCCCTCTTTCTTGTTTTTGTCGACTTCTTCGACGTTATCTTTACCAAGAGAGGCTTGTTCTTTGTCGTCTTTGGCTATCTTCTCCACCTCGACATCGCCGAGCAAATAGCAATTCAACACTTTTAATTTGTTGTCCTTTGTGTTCGCTTCTTTCGTTCTCGGTTTAACGAGCGCGGAGCCGATTTCTGGTAATAAAAAGTTTCCTGGGCTCGCGGCATCTTCGGAAACGTAATCGTCGCGGCATAATTTGCCGAACAAGAAACCGTCAATCATATCCGCCCCTTTGCGAGAGATGAAATTGAACGCTTTATAAGTAAAATCTGGGCCGATGGCGTAGGACGACAATCCAGCGCCCGGTCCCTCCAAAGGCCAATAGTAAAAGTACATGCGTCGTTCGTAACCGTCTGGGACGGGCTTTTGATTCGGTCCTGGTTCGCCTAAACGAATAAAATTTTCCGATCTTTTACAATTCCCGGGCCTGTCGGGACCGCAAATCCCTAAGAACAATTCGCGTTTCATCATCAAAAAGTCGTAGTCTTTCGGCGCGTGTTGAAGTAATCGCGTCATTCTCGATTTCATTTGGTTCTCGTCCACGTACGCGTCGGCTTCCATGATCCATGCCGGAAAAACCTTATCGTTTCCTTTATCGTACGCCATATCGTCAACGGCTCGCCATGCGTTGAAGTGCGCGTACATGCATCCGATGTGATGCGCGATGGGCATCCGCCCCTCGCCTAACTTGCCAGTCTCTGGATCGCGTTCATCAATCGACGCGATCCATTGTATACCTTTCAAGTTATCCGGGTTTCTCCTCTTATCGTCCACTTTCCACGTTTTACTCTTAAAATTCTCTCGGTTGAAGATTCGTAAAGGCGCTAAACCGTATTCGGCGTCTTCGAGATGCGCAGGCCACTGTCCAGCGTTCACGCCAAAGATTGAATTCGCTTTCGGGAAGACTCTTTGAATGCGCTTGAAATCTTGGTAGTCTTTTTCGTTGTCGCGCTGGACGATGACTATCGGGTTGAATCCTCGTTCGCTGTTGTCGTTATCGTCGCTGGTTTTCTTCTTATTATCACTGTTCTTATTATTGTTTTTATTGCTCAAACTCAACCTGGATTCGTGCTCGAGGTGAGTGCCGCTGTTGTTATTGTTGTCGCGCGACGAAGACACGAAGAAAACGGATAAAACGACGGAAACGAGAACAAATCCCATCGTGTATCTCCCCGTGTGTTTGCCTTCTCTGAAAAACACAGATTTGCTCTTCTCGTTATTATTGTTTCTCATCAAAGTGTTGCAGTTGTCGTCCTCGTTGGTCGATTGAATCAAAACTTCTCTTTCCTCTGGCGATGAAAAAGAAGAAGAACCAAAACTTCTTCCTTTTGATCCTCCTAATCCTCGCATCGCCGCGGTCAACATCTCTCTTCTTCTTCTTCTTCTTTTGCGTTTATTCTTTCTCTCTCTCTCTCTCTCTCTCTCTCTCTCTCTGTGGGGGTGTAACAAACACACCAATTTTATAATGGCCGCGCGGAAGGTGTTGGAAAAATTTAGGGTTCGGTTTGTTTAGGGTTTTAAACCCTATTCCTCGTCTCCCCCCTGTTTTCTTTTGTTTTTGAGACGCACTTCTTCTCACAAAAAACACAAAAAAAAAGATGTCGGCGTCGTGCGCTTCTGCTTCTGCCGCCGCTCTCGTCGGCGGCGGCGCGAGCGCGACGTTGAGTTATAATCGCAACAACAACATCGACTCGAGAAGAGCGAGCACTGGTTCGAGCGCCAGTTTCACCGGCCGACGATCAGAAGGAGCCACTGCTAGAAGAAGAAGAGGAATCGTAAACGTTGTTCGTGGGGAAAAACGATTACCGACGGCGAAGCTCTTTTTCTCCTCCTCTCGTGCTTCTGCGAACAACAACAACAACAACAACAACAACAACAACAGACGCGGAAACTTTGCGTGCGACGTAAAAGCGGTCGTCCACCCGAACAACGAGCAAGAACAATCGACGAACAAGTACAACAGCACCACCAAATACTATCCTTTGATTAAGAAAGGCGATGCGATTCCAAACTCTTCGTTGCAATATTTCGACCACGAAGGCAATTTGCAGTCGATCGAGACCGCGACGCAGTTGTGCGCGAAAGGGAAGACCATCGTGATATTCGCGGTGCCCGGGGCGTTTTTACCCACTTGTACCAATAAACACTTACCTGGATTTATCGATCTAGCCGCGGAAATGAAATCGGCCGGGTGTGATTTAATCGCGTGCGTGTCTGTGAACGACGCGTTCGTGATGGACGCGTGGGGTAAAGCGGTCGGCGCGGCGCCCGTTCTCATGTGCGGCGACGGCAGCGGCGACTTTACGAGAAAGTTAGGATGCGAACTCGATTTGATGGATAAAGGTTTAGGAATAAGAAGTAGACGATACGCGATGATTATTAAAGATGGAATCGTGGAGTACATCGAAATGGAGAGAGGCGGCGCGTTTACGAGATCGAGAGCGGAGGACGTGCTCCAGGTCTTGGAGAAGATAAATAAATTTGAAAGCGGATAAACAACGTTCGATGTGCTCACACATCAACACGTAACGAGAAACGCACGCACGTGAGTGATGATAATTCATATAGATAGTATATTATAATAAACGCAAAAGGATTTGTGTTTAATCGCACATGTTTCTCTTTCTTCCTCTCTTTCTTCCTCTCTCTCTTTCGCTTTCACTTTCTCTATCGACTTTTCACCGCGCCGACTTTGCCCGCGCCTCGATCGGCTAATAAATCGTCCAAATACTCTTCGTCGATGTCGCCGGTGATGTAGTCGCCATTGAAGCAAGACGCGTCGAATCGACTGATATTCGGATTCATCGTCTTACCGGCTTGCAACAAATCCTCCACGGTTTGGTAAATCAACCCGTCCGCGGCTAAGACTTCGCACACTTCCTCTTCCGTTCGGTTGTGCGCGACAAACTCTTCGCGAGAGGGCATGTCGACGCCGTACACGTTCGGATGTCGCACCGGGGGCGCAGACGAGGCCAAATACACTTTCGTCGCCCCGGCGTCGCGAACCATGTTTACGATTTGGTTCATCGTCGTCCCGCGAACGATCGAATCGTCCACCAACAAAACTTTTTGCCCGTTGAATACCGATCGCATGGCGTTCAATTTTCGTCGCACCGATAACTCTCTCGTTCTTTGATCCGGCATAATGAACGTTCTTCCAACGTATCGGTTTTTGACTAAACCTTCGCGGTACGGCAAATTCAACGCGCTGGCAATTTCAATCGCAGACGGGCGACTCCCATCCGGAACGGGAACCACGACGTCGATGTCCCACCCTCGTTCGGTGATGTGTTGCGCCAATCTTCGACCTAAATCCAATTGGAATTCATACACCGAAATACCATTCATGGTCGAATCTGGTCTGGCCAAGTAAATGTATTCGAAAATGCACGGACACGCGTCCCCAGCCACGCATTGCCTGGACACCATCTTCCCGTCGTTGGTGATGATGATCGCTTCCCCCGGGTTCACGTCTCGGACGAATTTAAACCCGAGCGGTCCAAACGCCGCGTCTTCCGACGCCACGCACCACTCGTCCTTCCCATCTTTGTTCACTCTTTGACCTAAAACCAACGGACGAATCCCGTTCGGGTCTCTGAACGCGAACAAACCGACGTCGTTCACCAAAGAAATCACCGAATACGAACCTCTTAATTTTTGCATCGTTTGCGTCACCGCGTCAAACATTTGCACGTTCGGGTCTCTCAGCGGATGCAAATTAATTTCTCTCTGTAAATCTTCCGCGAAAACGTTCAACAAAACCTCCGAATCCGAATTCGTTCTCATGTGTCTCGCGTTCAAATGTCTCAATCGCAGTTCGTCCGTGTTGGTCAAGTTCCCGTTGTGGATTAAATAAATCCCGAGCGGCGAGTTGACGAAAAACGGCTGCGCCTCCGTCGCGGATAAACCGCCTTGCGTCGGATACCTCACGTGTCCTAACCCAATGTTCCCGTCTAAATAGTTCATCGTTCTCTTATCGAACACGTCTTTCACCAATCCGTTGTCTTTTTTCTCTTTAAATCGACTCCCGTCCGACGTGACCATCCCCGCCGAGTCCTGCCCTCGGTGTTGCAACATGAGTAAACCTTCGTACAACTCCGCGGAAACTTTGTTCTCGTGCGTCATCACCCCGATGATCCCGCACGCTCGCGTGACGTCTCTGTGCCGTTTTTGTTCTCTTCTGTTCGTTTTCTTGTTCCTCGACGAGAACAAAGAAGAAGAAGAAGAAGAAGAAGAAGAAGAGCGCGTTCCTCCTCTGAGATGTTTTTTAAACCCCGCAGGAGCAGCAGCAGCAGCCGAAGCAGCCGACATCTTCCCTTTTACTGTGTGTGTATATTCCAACGCGCCGCGGATTCACAAAGAGAGTAAGAGAGTAAGAGAGAAAATTAAACGCGCGCTGTTCCTACGCAGTGCTGCTGCGATGGTAGATAACAGAGAAGAAGAAGAAGAGCGCGGTTGGTGCGTGTGTTGTTTCTTTGTTGTGTGGCAAAAGAGAGACAAAAGTGAGTTTTAAACGAACGAGACGAGACGAATTTCTTTTATGTTTTTTGGTCTTTTTTTTTTCTGGAAGAGAGAAGTTTTTGGGGAAAAAATTGTGCGCGATTCATCACTGCGCACAACACGCGCGCGAAGAGGAAGAAGAAGAAGAATTAAAGAAGATGCTCGCGAGGACGACGACGGGAAGCAGAAAAGGAGGGGCGTTGTTGTTGGCGCGCCGTTGTTTGCGAGAGGTACTTTCGCTGCATTCTAGTAGTAGCACCACGGCGACTGATGACCGCGCTTTTTTTTCGACGTGGTCCACCTCTTCTTCGTCTTCGTCTTCGTCTTCGACGGGTTGGGAAAGATCAGCCCTGACGACGAGGGAAAAGAAGAAGAACGAAGAAGAAGAAACAGAAGAAGAAGAGAGAAGAAGACAAAAGGCATCGTCTTTAACCGCGGGAGCGCCTGGGGCGACTAAAACGAACGGAAGAAGATCGACGTCCCAGTATCGACGAGAGATTCAGCGGCGTTTGATGGAAGCTTCGTCGTCCTCGTCGTCGAAAGAAAAAGAGAAGGTTTTGGGGGTGGAAAAGGAAGAAACTTGGCGAAAGTGGAAACGAACGCTCGGTCTCAAACGCCTGGAAAAAATGGACGCGCGAGAGTGCTGGACCGGGAACGAGTTTCTGGTGAAAACGAAAGAGGAAGAGAAGAGGAGGATGTTTAGAAGCGCGGCCGCTGCAGCCGCTGCCGTCGAGGAAGCAGAAGAGGAGGAGGACGAGGACGAAGACGACGCGTTGGAGGAGGCGTTGGAGGACGAAGCGGTGCTCGGGATGCTCAAGAAGAGCGCTCGAGCAGCCATGTTAGCCGAACAACAACAACAACAACAAAGACAACGAGAAGAAGAAGATGACGAAGATGATTCGGATTTAGCTGCGTATCTCAATTACGTGCGCGCGGTCAAAACCGCGACGGAAGGAGGCGTGGATCCGTACTACTCGGACGCGGACGAAGACGAAATGGAAGCGAAACTCGAGTCCATCCAAGATTTACTGGACGCCTTGCGCGAAGAAAACGACGCCACGGACGAGGACAAGAGGAAAATGAACAATAAACTGGACTCGTTGCAAAACATCATGGACCACGTGTACTCGTTTCGCGAGGAGCACCGGCAACAACTCGCTCTGGTGCCCGAAATCGTAGTCTCGGACGTCGACAAAGACGAAGACGCGCTCTCTCGTCGTCACATTTTCCGAGCCGACAGCGTCAAACGAAAGCGAAAGAAAGCCATGAACAAGCACAAACACAGGAAGAGGAAGAAGAAGGATAGGTTTAAGAACAAATAGTAGTTTTTTTCAATAACAACAACTGTATATATCATTGTATTACTTGTTTTATTGTTCCCTTCAACAAAAAGTGTGTAAACACACTTTCTCTCGCGTCCGTCACTTTAAAAGAGCCGCACACGCAAGCTCGCACGAGAAACAAAGAAAGAAAGATACACACAACATCAACGCACACATCACAATGAGTCGAAGAGCGTTTTCGTCTTTGCTCTCTCTTCGAGTCGTGCGACGACAGCAACAACAACTACAACATCATCTAGAGGAAGCGTCTTGTTCAAAGTACGCTTCTGCGTTTTTACAAAGACCACTTGGTGCGGGGAAAAACAACTTTTTTAGCAGCAGCAGCAGCAGCAGCAGCAGCAGTGCTTCAACAACAACGACAACAGAGAATGATAACGATGCTGAATCGAACGACGGCGGCGGCGACGACCCGAGAGTGGCCTCTTTCTTTGCCGCCGTCGCTCGCAAACACAAAGGCGAAGTCGACGCTGAGAAATGGTTGGAGCACTTTCCAGACATGGAGCAGCTGGAGAGCAGAATGAACGGGCAGTTGGGGAAGAAGCTTGGGATGAGCGTCAAGGAAAGGAAAAGAGTGATGCAATATCTGAGCAAATATAAAGTCGGTTTGTTCAAACTGCCTTCCTCTTCTGCTTCTTCATCTTGATGTGCGCTATCGATTAGACTTAACCCGTGTACTACTATATATTACTATTTCTTTAACTTTACTCTTTAACGCTGCTACTGCTGCTGCTCCTACTCCTACTCCTACTAGTACTCCTATATATATTGCTATGACTTTTAAACTGCTGCTGCTTAATGAACTGTTATTGCTTCGTCGTTGTCGTCGAAGAAGAAGAAGATTTATTGAAGAAGTTTCCGAACAAACCGCCCGTCGTCTCTTTCTTCTGCGGCGAGACTTGTCCCATTTCGTCGTCGTCGCCGAAATAGTACCCGTCGTTGTTGTTGTTGTTGTTGTTGTTGTTGTCATTATCGTCGTCTTTTTCTTTCGCGCTAGTCTCTAACGTCTGCTTCTTATTCTTCTCGTCTTTAGTATCCTTCGTCTTCGTGACTTCTCTCCGCAACTTCTCCGCGTCTTCGAAATCGACCGAAGAAGACGACTCGCGGTTCGTCGTCGTCGCATCTCCTCCTCCTCCTTCGCCGCTGCCACCACCACCACCCCCGAACGAGGACGAAATGCCGCTAAACATTCTCCCGAAATTCTCTCGCAACGCCCCCACTTTCGTCTCCACCGCGTCTCTCAGCAAAGCTTTCTCGCTCTCCCAAATCTCTCTCTCCAACTCGGAAACTCTCTCGTCGATCGTCTTCAACGTCGCCTCCGCGGAATCCACGAACGCAAAATCTCGTTCCAACCGTTCCGAAATCATTCGTATGTCTTTTTCCGATGCGAGAGACGGGGACGATGTTTTCAAAGCGCCGCCGCACTTGTTCAAAAACATCTTCACCTCCTCGAGTTTTGCAATCGTCAACTCGGAGCTTTCCTTCACCGCGTGTAAATGGCCTTCGAAGAAATCAACGTTCGGGTGCACTCTGTGCGCGATTTCCGAGGAAATTTGGTTCAGGTGCTTGTTGATCGCGTCCGTCGCGTGTTGTTCTTCGTTGCTGTTGTCGTTGTTTTTACGTTCGCTCATTCGTGATGTCTTTCTTGTTAGTAATAATGATTTTACACGCACGCGCGCTTGTTTTTTGTCGAGCTTTTCCCCGCTTGAAAATGCTCCATTTTAACTGTAATAAACTTTGCCACGCATGTCGACTTCTTCCGAACGAGCGGCAAACGAAGAGGACGATGATAACAGCGAAGAAGAACAAATAGAAGAAGAGTACGATTCAGAGTACGATTCAGAGTACGACTCAGAGTTGGACGAAACGTACGACGGCGCGTCGGACCCATCGAATTCAGATTTTGTGAATGAAATGTCCGACGAAGCGCACGGTTTAGGCGTCGATTACGATTACGAAGACGATTTTGATGAGGATGACATCCACCACCATCCGGCGTTCCTCCCGGCGAACGCGCTCCCGGAGTTTCAGCAGGCGATTATGCAACACTTTATGCAAATAGAAGAGGAAACGGGACACCCGCCGACGCCGGCGGACGTGGCAGGTATCATACAAGAGATGCAACAAACGTTCGATGCGGGGCAGATGCTGGAACATCACGCGCACCATCATCATGATCACGAGGATGATTACGACGTGTTGATGGGTGGCGAATATTCGGACTATTCTTCGTCGAGTTGGGAGTCGGACGAGGAGGAGGAGGAAGAAGAAGAGGAGCCATCGTCGTCGTCTTCATCGGAGGAAGAGGAGGAGGAAAAGGAAACGTTAGAAGAAAAAGAGAAAGAGATTTACCCGGCGTCGTCGACTAGAATTGCACAAAGAATCAAGGTAAGAGATGAATACGAGGCGAAAGCGAAATCCGGGAATGTAAAGGCGGCACGGGAAAACAACAGCGGAGAAAGGAAGAACGCGACGGCGCAAGAGGAGACAATAAAAGTACACGGAGAGGACAAAGACGAGGACGACGACGAGGAAGAGGATAGAGATTACGATCCGGACGAGAGCGAAACTTCTTCTTCTGGGCCGAGCGTCATGGAAGACGATGACGACGATGACGCAAACATAGACTCATTCTCCTCCGCCAAACATAAGAGGTTGTACTTTGGAAGGAGAAGCAGAATGGTGCGAAGAGTCGTAGATACGCTCATGGCGTCTGGCAAGATTGCAACTGCGATGGTTCATAAGCAAGGCGCAGACGCGGTGTGTCCAATTCCTATGAGTTGCGCGGATCCAGATCTGAAATCCAACGCCTTGCCGTACGCGAGCGAGGTAATTTTGTTAGGTACGACTAAAATGAGAGCGATGAAAGCCATCGGGGATAAGAAGAGATGCACGAAAACCGTGCTAGACGAAACGGATAAGTTGCCGTTCAAGATTTACAGCGCGTCAGTGTGTCCGGAGATGAAAATGGTTGCGATTTGCGGCGTCCACGATCATAGCATGAGAGGCGGACTTTCGGAAGGGTCCGCGAATGTCGCCGTATATTCACTAAATCAAGAAGATATGCCGTGTGATGGTCACGGAAGCATAATCCCCGACGGTCCGCGCAACAGTCAGAAGCAAGAGAGATTCGCGTTTCTCGCGATCGAGAATATCGGGTTCCCACACGACGAAAGAGAAACTCACGATGGACGATTAATCGATCCTGTGCTAGATTCAAACTCCTCCGATGTTGCTGAACAGGCGAATTGCATTCGTTGGGGCACGCACACGCGATTGAAAGAGGAATACATAGAAGAATACGAGAAAAGGAAAGCGAAAGCCGTGACGAAAGAAAGCAGCAAAGCAAAGAGAAATCAACCGTCGTCTTCGTTCGATGAAGAACAGTTTAGGAAAGAGTACATCGAAGAAGCGAAGCATCATTTCGAGACGAGACGCGTGTTACTTTTATCCAGCAACGACGGTCACGTTTATGTTTTAGCGGTTGAAAAATTCGACGCGAAGACGCTAGCGGAAAAAGCTGAGAAGAGAGAGAAGCGCCTTCGCCAGCTCGGCGACAACGCGAGTAATAATACGCTGACCAGATTAGAACAGTTCAGACTGGCAGAGACGCACAAGATTACAAAACTGGATGCATTTTTCGTAGGCGCGCCGGTGAATTGCGCTGTGTCGCACCCGAGCGGGAAATATATAGCCGTCGCCACGGACTCGACGATTATTCCAGTCATCGGAAACGAAATTTTTGGCTACTCTTCGTCGTTCGATTCGATCAAGGAGACGTTTCATCCGAGATCACAACACTCGGACGTAAAGGAGTTTCAGTTATCCGACAAAAAGCAGCCAAAATGGTTCAAAGAAAGAACATACAAGCACGCGGCGTGGTTAGATACCAACAACGCAACGTCTTGGAGAGAATGCAGCGGTAATCCAGAGTTTCGCCTAAACAGAGTGGACGTGATGACAGATCCATTCTCGGAACTCGCGTATCATCACACGCCGCTCGTGTTCAGACCAGAGGATTTATCCGAAACATGGGGAGATGAATATTGGCATGAATATTGGCGGCGAAGTGCTCGAGAAGAGTGGTACCGCAAAAAACTCATCAGAACATCGTGTCAATATGTAGCATTTTCTCCGAACGGTAAGTATTTAGCCGCGACGTCTGATAATCGGAAATGTTTATCCGTATGGCGGGTGGAACAACCTTCGGATGTCTTGGAATTAGAGTGCTTCGATTATCCTACGGAAACGAGACCATTTCGAGTCATGCACGCGCTCATGATCAACCCACTCGTAAAATTTAACGGTTTCCATTTGCCTCTGCTACCTCTGGCTTTTTCACCATCCAACGATGATATCTTGATGGTTGCGGAACGAGGTAATAAACAATTTGGCTCCTCTGGCGCGCACTGTATCGACTTGTCAAAGTTTGAGAAGTTTGGCGGTTACATCAATGGTAGACGAAAAGCTTTTGAACAAAATGTAAGAGAAACGATTGAAAAGAATGTTGGAAAGAATGTCGGCGAATCCCGAGCTTTCTACAAATCAAACGGTGAAAAGCTTTTGAATGGTGTTGAGCCAGATCCGAATTGGTATCGAAAACCGTACGAGCGAGTTTACGTTACTACCGTTAATAAAGATACGCTCAATTTTCATTCATTCTCGGTGCCATTGTCAACACCATTAAATTCAAAGAAATTGAAACCGAATTGGTCACTTGGTTTGAACATATACCGTTCTTACAAGAGGGAAGAGCTTGACAACGAGCAAAGTATGAGTCGAAAACTGTTGCCGATAGATTGGACACATGACACGCGCCTGATGTTTTATGAAATTGCTATCCCAGACTCAATGTTCACTGGGATGGAAAACTGCAGCGAAGGCTCCGTGATAGGCGTAGATGAGATTGACATCATGTTTGTCAACTATGATCAAAGCTTTCCGAGTGGATCCTCTCTGGAAGATCCCGCGAGCAAGTATTTCAATTTGAAGAACTGCATTCAAACCATCTCGGCGCCGTTTGAGAGAAACTACATCACCGGACTTTCCGCCGTTGGTCCACCTCCAGCATCTGGTTTCAACAACACGTACCCAGACATCTTTTTCGTTACCACACCAACGACTTTGGAAATATTCCGATGCGAGCGCGGGTGGTCTCCTATGACCATCTTTCGCAGTTCTAATCGACGTTTAAAATTTCTGTCTGGGCGCACGCGCAAAATGCAATGGCACAACTCCATGTTTTCCACGGATTTTCAAGATGCGGCGTTGACGCTACTCTTATGCGCCCACAGGATTCAAAAAACAAATTCAAATAAGAAGCGTCGAGCGAGAGAGGAAACGAATTTAGGCGACTTGACGAACGATTGCGTGTTGAAGATAATCGAAAAAATGGCTTTGCCTGCGAGCGATTGGATCGATCGAAACGACGACATGTACGTAGAGGCTGAGACGATAGTGTTGTCAGACGGAAAAGGCGAGGCGGAAAAAATAGATTTGTACTAAAAGATGTGTAAACTGGTAAGGAAAAAAAAGAGAAGTGAGAGAATGAAAAGAGTCTTGAAATAAAGATAACCTTAGTAGACATGAATCATATCACATTCGTGAACGTAACCGCAGCAATCGCACCAATCGCGACAAAGTATGCAAAGACGAACATCCACGCTAGAATTAACTCTAACGCAGAAGAAACACCGCCTCCCTTGCTGACTACCATTTTCATCGATATTCTCGCGACGACGTAATATATCGTCGCCGCGCCTACTGCTGCGAAGAACGCTGCGTTCATCGTTTGATTTCGAGGCGCTTCCATGTTGTAATCGCCTTTTTTGTAAAACGCTAAAACTAAACAGAAAGGCATGCCAATATTAAATAAGGTATCAAAGAGCGCGACGCGAAATATAACGTCGTTCCCGGGAGTTGCAGCGGTTTCTTTCGCTTTGAGTGCGTCTAAGAAATATGAGCCATGCACGTCTGCGCTTTGCGAAAGCAAGAACGAGAGCACGACGCTTCCGATAAAACTCTCGAACGACCCTTTACTGATGCTGCTGTTGATTATCCCCTGCCCACCATTACCGTCGAAAAGTAACGACAACTGCTCGCCGTGCTCTTGAACGAAGATGTTGCACAAGTGAGTGACAAACTCAACCATCGCGTACGATAAAATAGCGAGCCACGTCGTGCCGCACGCAATCGACAACACTCTTCGCTTGCACTTTTTTCGTTCAATTTTTACGTCTATGTCCGTCACAGAATCGTACGAAGAGTCAGAGAGCCAATCGAAATCGCTGATGTCGTCGTCGTTGTCGTAGTAGAAACTTGGTAACGCGTTTGTTGTACTTTTATCATTCTCATCGTTGATTTCGTTGGCGCGTAATTTGCGCTCCGGGCACGACGGAATAGTCAACTTGAAGAGAAATGTCCAAGGCTTCGAGAGTACGCGTTCGATTTTCAACAGCTGCTTTCTCGCGAACGAAAGCTCGATGAAAGACTCTCTCGAGGGTGCTGCCAAAGGTGGATTTTCTTTTGCGACGCGTTCGGCTTCCTGTTCGTTACGTGTTACCTCGTCGTCGTCGTCGTCGTCGTCGTCGTCGTCGACAAATAATTTGGGAGCGGCGGCTTCTACCTTGTCTTCATCTCTCGCTTCCTCTTCCCTCTCCTCTTCGAAGGACTTTTCTTCTTCCTCCTTTTCTTCGTCCACGAATGATACCGACGGCGGCTCCTTCAGTCGCGGCGAGGTAACTCGCACCGCATCGTCTTCTCCTCTCGCGGTGACGAGTATCGGTGGCGGCGGCTCTAAGGAGACAGAAGACGAGAGTCGTCTCGTCTCAGTTGAAGCGACGGGAAGTGGAGGAGAAGGAGCGCGCGCTTCCTTCGCAGACGCAAGATCTCTCGCGATAGACAAAGACAAGGACGAGGGTGCCGCCTCGGCGTTCTTTACTTTTTCTACCGCTGCTCTTGACGATATATTTTTGTTCTTTTCCGTCTTTTGTTCTCTCTCCGCTCGCTTCTCTTCTCTTCCTTTCTTCCAACGAATGTGATAGATGCCCACGAGGACCCAAATCCTGCGAAAGACGACGTATGTGGCGTAGATTTCACCCATCCAGACGCCGCATCGCCATCCGAGCGAGTAGACGTTCGTCATGTTCTCCTCGGTGAAACCAAACTCAACGTTATTGCTGTCGTTCGCGCTGCTCACTTCGTCGTCGACAACACTCGTCGCGTCTCTGACCACGAAGAGCGCGAGCGTGAGCATGGCTAAAACGTAAAAGCAAAAATCTCTGGTCAAATTCGACATCGAATACTGCGACGATACGATTTCTCGGGACCACAAGAAGACCGTCGTTGTGTTCTCGTCTTTGTCGTCGTCATCTTTCCTCGTCGTCTTTTCTCTTTCCTTCCTCATCTTAAAAAGCATCATCGCGGGAACTATGGTAAAGTTGTACAACCCGACGCCGAAAACCATCGAAACCCCTAAATACGGATACCCTCGAAACGTGGAAGGATTCGCGAATGAAAACAAAACCGAAAAGAATAAGATCAACGACACTCGAGAGCAGCTGTTCGATTTCTCGTGCGGTAAATATTGCTCTTCCTCGTATTTCTGTACGTCAATTTCTTGTTCGGGTCCGTCAAAAATCCACGAATCGTTGATTTTCCTCGGCAACCAAAACGTCAAATCGAACGCGACGGCGTCCAAGGCTTTTTTTAGAAAGGCGTTTTCTTTCTCGTCGCTCGTACCTCCGCAAAGAACTCGGAAACCGAGAAGCGTGTACGCAAGCGCGAACACGTAGAGCAACCAACCGCAGTGGTTTACGATCCATTTTGGATAAGAGTAAAAGCTGATGTCGTCATTGCCGCCCGCTATGCCCATCATCGCTCTCCTTCCCCTATAGACGACGTTTCCGTCTTCGTCAATTTTTCTGCCAAACTCGTCGACACCGGCGTGCCTCGCATTCGACGATTGTTTCTGCAACGCGCTCTTCCCTATCGTCACGGCGATTAAAATCAACATGAGCACACACACTAGGCAGACGCACGTCTTACACGAGATGCAATCTAATACCATTTTCATCAGCGTCGGTTTTGATTTTTCGCCTCGGTAACGACCGCGTCTATAAATAGAATCATGGTCTTCGTCATCGTCTTCTTCGTCGTCGTCGTCGCGCGGACTCGCTTTGCGAATGTCGTTCCCATCCGAAACAACGACGCGAGAAATATTCGAACCGTCAACTGACGAAGACTTTATCATCGTCGCTATGAACTGGATGATTTGTCCCTTTCTCTCCGCGTCGTTGTTCTTCGGCTTGAAAATGTAGAGTCATATTTTGACTTTTCTCGCTCGCACGAAAAATTTGCCAACGCGCTCGCGCTCTTACAAGCGCAACACATTCCTTCTCACACATTTTCAATCGAGAAAAGGGTTCACGAACGTCCGCTTCAACCGTCCGGTCGCCTCGTCTCTCGTGTGTTTCGCAATCACCGTCATCGCGTCTGTTCTTATTCTTTTCCCGGTGGGAGCGCTTTCTTCCTCTTCTCGCCGCTCGGAAAACATCTCGACTAAGACGCACGCCACGTTTTCTTGCACGCGCTTCGGCGTCGCGTCGAGTATTTTTTGCAGCTTTTCGCTCTCCACGCGCACGCGTATTTCTTTCTCATCGTCGTTCACATTCGTCGTCAGCTCGGCGAGCTCGAACACGAACGCCTTCTCTCCGTCGTCGTCGTCGTCGTCTTCGCTCTTCTCCTCTTTTCTAAAACCACTCTCGAGTCTCTCGCGAACTTTTGCGTTCGAAATGTCGAAACAGTACGAAACCACCAGCACAATAACTGGCGGTTGTACCGCTCGTTCTCTCTCAGAGATGTTCTTTTCATCATCATCATCTTCCTCCTCTCGTCGTCGTCTTTCATCGTCTCCGAGCGCGATGGTAAACGTAAATCCGGCATCCAAAAACGCGACGACATCGTCATCGCCGCCGGTGTTGTTTCTGGTAGACTTTTCCCCGTCGTCGTCTGTTTCTTCTCCTCCTCCTTTTCCCACTTTTGACGAAGGAGGAGACGACGACGACGACGACGAGATTTTCAGAGACGAGAACGTTCTCATCTCTCTCTCTCTCTTTAGTTCTTCTCCGTGTCCGTTTCGCGCGCGTTTCTTTTCTTTTTACCGAAGAGTTCGTTGGAAATAATTTTAGGGTTTCACATAAACCCTAAACCCTAATCGTAGGTTTTTTTTGCTTTTAACTGTCGTCACCTCGCTCGTTTTGGATAGACAAAAGCGCCACATTCTCACGCTCAAGTCACGCTTTCTCGCGCTACCGCGTTCTTATTCCCATTATCGATCTAAAAACTCCGCGAGCGCGTTTTCCCGAAGAGTTTACGAAAAGAAGAACCTTCCTTTGAGTTTTCTTCTTCTTGGTCGAAGAGAGAGGGAGGCCACACTCGCGCGCGCGAGAGAGAGAGGAATATACACACACGCACTCGAGAGTTTTTCGTTTCAAAAGTGTTTGTTCCCTTTTTTATGCTCTCGAGGGACACGCGTTTACTCTCTCTCTCTTAGTCGTCGTCGCTCTTCCTTCCGCGAGAACCGTCTTCTCTCCGTCGCAAACACACGCACAGAGAGAGTGAGAGAGAGAGGGAGAGAAGCAGCGAACGTCGTCGTCGCTTAATATAATCTATATACGTATTATATAGGAAAAGTTAGGTTGGGGAAAAACAAAAGTAGTTTTTAGAGGGAGACTTCAAGAGTAGAAAAAAGGAAAAAAAAATATGGATATCCAACCGTGGTCGCTCCACCAGTTGGACCAGCTGGACGAGGATAAAGATTCGTACACGGTTTTAGGAATAATCGAACGATCGCAACGGGAGCGAGACATAGAAAAGACGCACAAGAATTTCCGCCGAACGTCGTTTTTACCGAAGATCACGTACTCGAAGTGCGTGAGAGGCGGGGGCAGGTACACGAAGAACGTGCGGAGGTTCGGGTCGTTTGATAACTTGTTGGTGCCGAACCCGGAGGACGACGGGTTGTCGTCGTCGATTAGTTTGAACGATTTAGCAGCTGCGAATAGTAATCTGGGGTTGCGGAGATCCGCCTCGAATCAGGATATCAGCATGAATACGTTTAGCAACAACAACAACAATACTACTAGGAACAACAATAACAAAGGCGATTCGGATTCAGAGTACGGAGAAGTGACGACGAGCGCTTTCAACGCGCCGGATCAAAACGATGGCGGACAGCAAGGACCGCCGGTAGTCAAAATAACAGCGAATAGAAACACGAATAATAATAATAATAACAACAACAACAACAACAACAATAACGCATCGGCTACGAAGTCGAATTCTGGTGCATCTGGGAACGGGACCGGGTACGTGCAAGACGCCTCGGATTTTGACCGCGTTTTAATCGAAGCTTGGGAAGATCGGTTCGCGGGAGGGTTATTTCGATACGACGTCACCGCTGTGCTCACGCGACTCATCGAAGGTCCATCTCGATACGTCGCGCAATACAACGAAGGAAGAGCGACGAAAAAAAGACAAACAGAGTTCAAAATGGACCTCGTGTGCCAAGAATTCGATGGGAAAAAGTTCAACTTCACCAAAGCCGATCAGAAAGAAGTGTTATTTACGTTTGAGGAACAAGACGAACACAAGGAAGAAAACGACGACGACGACGACGACGAACCGGGACGAACGGAGTTCATCGAAAGAGGAGAAATCAGTAAATCTCCGAATTTAGTCTTGATCAACGTCTCTCCAATCGAGTACGGTCACGTTTTGTTGTGCCCGAGAGTCTCCGAGATGCTTCCGCAACAAATTTTCGCCGAGGCTTTGATTCCTCCTTTGCGAATGTGCGCGGAGAGTAAAAATCCATACTTTCGAGTCGGATATAACTCTTTAGGAGCGTACGCCACAATCAATCACCTGCATTTCCAGGCGTACTATTTGATGGAAGCTTTTCCGATTGAACGCGCGTTGTCCAAGCCGTTCGCCAAGGACGTGTTCAAAAACCCAAAACGACCAATGGGTAAACAAGTTCACGCGGAATGTTTGCGCGTGTACGATTACCCGGTGCGATGCATCGTCTTTGAACTCGGAAGTAAAGGTTTTGTAGATTTAGCGAAGTGGATCGGAAGAGCGTGTGGTCGTTTGCAGAGGAGAAACATCCCGTTTAATTTGTTGATGACCGATCACGGCGCGAGAGTATTTTTAATCCCGCAAATCTTCTCGCACAAGATTGCGCAAAACAAAATTCCAGATTGGATCGTCGAGACTGGAATTAACCCGGCGGTTTTTGAAATATCCGGACACATGCTCTTTAAACGCGAAGAGGATTACGACATCTGCTCCGAGGCGATGGCGTCAGAAATATTAGCGAGCGCGAGCATAGAGGAGGATGAATTTTGCGATTTAATGCGAGAGGTTTTGGATCGCGAGAGACTCGAAGAAGGAGAAGAAGAGGAAGACGACGACGAAGACAGCGAGAGGAGTAAGAATAAAGTGCGCAGCAGCGAAGAGGAAGGGAGCGCGCAGATGTCTGTGAAAGTGTAAAATATCAGTATTGTAATTTCCACGTATTACTTATGATGTTATCATCAGTTGACTTGTTTTGGTTTTGCATTAAAAGAACAGAAACGTTTTTCGTTTCTTTTTTTGCTTCACGTCGTATCCGACGGCTTCGTTGACGTTCTTGAAACCTTCCTTTTTCAACGCTTCGTATAACTCTCTCTTCACTCTCGGAATCAACGCCGGCCCGGCGTACGCGAATGACGTGTATAATTGCACCAAACTCGCGCCAGCTTTGATCTTCTTCAACGCGTCTTCACCAGTAAACACGCCGCCGCAACCAACTAAAGGAATCGAACCGCCAGTCAACTCGTAAAATTGACGCAACACCTCCGTCGATTTCTCGAATACCGGTTTGCCACTCAAACCGCCGATTTCCTTACCGTTTTCATGTTGCTGCACCTGCTCGTTTCTTTCAATCGTCGTGTTGGAGATGATGACGCCATCGATTTTCGCTTTCTTCACCGCTTTTGCGATTTCTTTCAATCCTTTCTCGTCAACGTCTGGAGCGATTTTGACCAACACCGGCAACGATTTTTTCTTCTCCGCAGACGCTGGGTCGTTCGCCAACAACTGATCGCGAGCATCCACGACGTCTCGTAAAATTTTCACCAGAGACGAGCCTTTTTGCAAATCTCTCAACCCTGGCGTGTTCGGAGAGCTGACGTTGATGACGAGATAATCCGCAAACGGACCTAACTCTGTGGCGCCTAACGCGTAACTCTTCGCCGCTTCCGATTCTGGAGTCGTTTTGTTCTTACCGAGATTGACGCCGATGGGTGCGATGACATTTTTCGTCGTCGATTCTTTTTCGTTATCTACTGCTGCTGTTGCTCCTAATACTCTATTCTTTTCTTTTTTTAACCTTTCTTTCGCTCGTTCGATGCCTTCACTATTAAATCCGTATCGATTAATAACCGCGTCCAACTCTCTCAATCGAAAAACTCTCGGTTTTGGATTGCCGTCCTGAGGCTTTGGCGTCACCGAGCCGATTTCCACGAACCCAAAACCGATCTCGCGCATGCCTTGGATAGTTTTCGCGTCTTTATCGAAACCAGCGGCTAAACCAATCGGGTTCGGAAACGATAACTCGGGGCTATTCTGAAAAACATTCGTCACTCTCAACATCTCTCGCATTTCCGCGTACTCCGTGTTCATCGCGTTATTTCTATCGTTATCTCTCTCTCGTCGTTCGATCGGATACAACCCGTTCGCAAACAAAGAAACGCCTAAATTATGCGCGGATTCAGCATCCATCGCGCGACTAAAAATCGGCGCCAGTAATTCAAACGTCTTAAACTCAAAGTCCGATGCTAACGGCGAGTCCGCCGCGCGGAGCGACCCGTACCCGATGGACGCGAACAACGACAACGCGCCGACTGTTTTTAACAACGACGAGGAAGACGACGGTTGCGCGGCAGATTCACTAGCAGCAGCAGCAGCAGCAGCAGCATCGCTCGACGACGACGACGACGACGACGACGACGACGATTGTGAACTCGTAGTTCTCGCTCTCGGAGGAGGAGGAGGAGGAGGAGGAGCCGCTGTTGGAGTTGGAGTTGAAGGAGAAGATGTCGGTTGTGTTGGTGCTTTCATCGCACCACTTCCAGCAGCAGCTGCGGAGTTGTTGTTGTTGTTATTATTACTACCACCACCACCACTCGCACCCCCGCTTCGTTTCAAACTCTTCTTCTTATTCTTCTTCGTCGCGTACCATTTTCTCTGCTGTTCTCGAGCGGCGGTTCTCGCGCGAAGAAGAGCGAAAAGAGAAGAAGACGAAGAAGAAATGGAAGAAGAAATGGAAGAAGAAGAAGAAGAAGAAGAAGAAACGCCCAAAGAGATGACTTCCTTCCCGACCCTGCGAAGGACCGACGTGAGCGACATTATTATCTCACGCCGCGGTGTGTGTAAGTGTGTGTGCGTGTAACTTCTCGCTTTTTATGTGTATCTCTTCTCGCGCGCGTTTGAAGTTTTTTCTTTTGGATTTGAAAAATGTAATGGAGAACTTAATTGACCGGCGGCACTTTTCCGGGAAAAGATTATCCAAAAATCGCCATTATTATTAGATATTCTCGCTTTACGCTCGCGAGAGACAGAGTCTACTACGTCTTCTTCTCCTTATTAAAAACGGAGTGTATACACGTGCACGCGTTTTGAGAACTTTTTGAACGCCCGTCTCTTTTTTTCTATCTGCCAATATCTATTTATATATCCATAAAATGTTTGCGATGCAATCCACGGTCTTGAACGCGAGACGAGTGACGAATCGATTATCGTCGTCGTCTTCGTCTTCGTCTTCTTCCGCGAAACGAAGAGCGCTTTCGGTGAGAGTTTCCTCGGAAGGTAGCTCCGGCGGCGAGAAGTGGCAATCCATGAACGTCTCGCTGCCAAACTTGCGAGATAACTTGGACCGATCGACGACGCGTAACATCGACGGGAAGGTGTACACGTTGGAGTTGAACGCGGAAGACGAGCCATTGGTTTCGGACAAGTTTAAGCAAAAATACGACGCTCGAGTGAACAAAGCCGGGATCATCGAGGCAAACTTAGCTGGGTCGGTGAAAGCCGCGGAGATGATTTCTTTTGGGGATATTAACTTGGCGTTGGACATCACGAAGATCACCGGGATGCAAAAGAACGTGGAAGTGATCAACGGACGCGCGGCGATGATTGGCATCACGGCGGCGTTGTTCGCGAAAATCGGCACCGGGCAAGGCGTCGGAGAGCAGTTGTTTTCGCCGGCGGGGATCTTCTCCGCGCTGTTCATCTCTTTGTTTGCGATTGCCAGTTCGGTCGCGCCGGCGGCGTTGAACAAAGTGACCATGGAGGAGTGCTTCCCGGATGAGAACAAGACGTACGAGAACGAGAGATTGCCGGTGACGTGGACGGCGGCTGCGGAAGCGGTGAACGGCAAAGTCGCCATGGGGGTGTTTTTAGTGGCGTTGTTGACTGGTCAATAATAATACTACTACGATCGATGCAAAAGAGCAGATGTCTTTGACGACGACGATTTTTTGTGAACGCCAAGATTAGGAATGATCATCCACTAATTCTAAATTTGAAATATCTATTAAAACTACTACTAACATTCCGCTCTACACGCGCTACTTCAAATGCACTTCTATAGAATAAAACGACTAATTGTTAAGATGACATCTCTCCGCAACGAACGATTTCAACGTCACACGTTGGTCTCCCGCTTGCGGAGCCACACTTTTGATTGACGTACTCCACCACTCTTTCACCTCTTATCACGCGTCCAAACACGACGTGTTTACCGTCCAAATGCGGCTGCGGATTCACCGTAACGTAAAACTGATCCCCGTTCGTGTTCGGGCCACCGTTCGCCATGGCGAGCAAATACGGTTGCGCGTGGTACCGACTGTTTATGTTTTCGTCGTTAAACTTTAGTCCGTAAATTGATCCACTTTTTGTCGCGCCGGCTTGATTCATGAACCCGTTGATGATTCGATGGAATTTCTCGCCTTTGTATGCGCCGATGCTTGCGTCCTCGTCTCCATCGCCGTTCCCATTCCTTATCAATCTCCTAAAATTTTCGCTCGTTCTCGGGTGCGTGTCGTTGAACAGTTCAAACACGACTCGGTTCGATGGCTGACGACGATGCAAAGCGTGATGTTCGTCTTCTTCTTCTTCGTAATCACCCGCGAGAAAATTTTCCTGACTGTCAACCGTCACGTCGAAGAACACGTTGACAAAATCATCTCTCTCCGACGCTGTTCTCACGAACATATCTTCGCAGCGCTCGCATGCTTTCCGGCAATTCGATAGCATGAAGTTTTTATTCTTCTCGCACTCGCCAGAATTCGCCCAATCGATGCATTCGCGCGCGTTTGAGTGCGCGTTTACGCACGGTTTTAAACGTCTCAAGGAACGCTCGCGAGTTTTTCCAATTCGTTTGACGTCGGATGACGAAACCGAGGACGACGACGACGACGACGACGACGACGACGACGACGACGAGGACGACGATACCTCCTTTTCCGAGTACCCGATGAAAGCTCTGTTCCTGTCGATTTTCGCGCGAGCTGTTTCCGGTGCTACGAACAGTAACGACCACCACGCGAAGAGAAAGCAAAAAACCACGCGCATTTTTTATAACGAACGCTTTCAAAAATGAAGAAAACAACAATAAGAAGAGACTCTGCGCGCGAACTAAGAAGCACGCGACGGAAGAAGCAGAGAGTGAGCGCTATGCGGTATCAATATCAGTTACTGTAGTGTAGTAATAAATCAATCCAATATATTATAATGTTTAAGGCTAGGTTTATATTATATTATTCAATGGGGTGTTAGTATTAGTACTTTGTTTTTCTGCTTATCTCGTCCAATCGTACGCGCCTCCGGCGTTGTTGTATTGCTGCTGCGACGGATCAACGTTGTGTTGATGATGTTGCTTGTTACCACCACCCGCGTACCCTGGAGGAGGCGCTTTGCTCCCTCTTTGCTGCTGCTGTTGCTGCAGCGGCTGTTGGTACGGGTACATGCCGTTGCTGTACGCGTTGTACGGCATGTAGTTTGGCATGTTGTACGTGTGCGGCATCATTCCCGGATACGCATACTGCGCGCCATACGTGTTGTACGGCGCCATGTTGTTCATGTTCGCCATACCACCGTAGTTCATTTGGTTCGGTTGTTGTTGCTGCTGCATTTGCTGTTGTTGGATGTTGTTGTTGTTGTTGTTGTTGTTGTTGTTATTGGAGGAAGAGTTTTGTTTGTTTGTGGAATCAGAAATGCCGTAGTTGTTGTTTTCGCCGCCCAACGCATCCGATCGGTTCGCGTCTGGGATACCTCCTTGTTGCTGCTGCGCTTGCTGAGCGTAGTAGTCGCCATACATGTTCGAGTTACCTTGATTGTACGCGCCTTGACCGTAGGATTGCGCCATGCCGTAGTTGAAGTTGTTGTACTGAGCACTCGCGCCGTTTTGTTGGAACCCGCCCATGGCGCCAACTTGCGCGTTGCCGGTAGACGTACCAACGTTTCCACCCGGGGCGTTGGAAAACGAACCTTGGTTCATGTTCATCCCACCGATAGCATTCATCGGGTCGACGCCGTATTGCTGCATTTTGTTTTGATCGAATTGGTTTTGCTGATATTGGTTTTGTTGATTGTAGTTGTTGTAGTTTCCGCCGTAGTTCATTTGTTGCTGGTACTGTTGCTGCTGCTGATTTCTCGGCTGCGGCTTTTGACCACCACTTTGTTGCTGTTGCTGCGGCTTCGGTACTGTTTTTTGTCCACCTTGTTGCGAAGACGGCTGCGCGGCAGAACCGGCTTGTTGTTGCTGGTTCGGCGCGCCCCAGGCGCTGGTGGCGCCTTCCGCCGCCGGCGGCGCTTGCGCCGCGCCGCCCGCCGGAGCTTGAGATCCGTCTTGCGCTAAACCGAAACCAAACGACGACGAGGCCGCTCCAAAATCGCTAAACTGCGGGTAGTTCGCCGCTTGCGGTTGACCGCCAGTGCCTTTCGGTTGCGGCACGTTGCCTTCAGCGCCGCCTCTTGGTTGCGGAATTTGCGCAGCCGCCGGCGCCGCGCCAGCTGCTCCAGCCGGCGCTTCCGCGGCCGGTCCCCACCCTTCTGGAGTCGGCGCGGGAGCAGCGGCACTGTTGCCCGTTTTCGGTCCCGGAATCGCTTTACCGCCCTTGCTCGGCGCAGCAGGCTTTTGACTCGCCGCCGGCGCCGGCGCCGGCTTGGCCGGTTCCGGTTTCGGATCGCCTCTCAAGATATCCGCCATCGTTCGCTTCGGCGCAGAAGAAGACGGCGCAGCAGCAGCCGGAGCAGCCGCAGGCGCGCTGCCTTGTTGCTGCTGTCGACCACCACCCTCTCTTCTTTGCTCTCGCTGCGGCGCTTGTTTCGGCGCTCCCCACGCGCTCGTCGTCGGCGCCGCCGCCGGCGCCGTAGAAGCCGCCGCCGGTTGTTGTCCCGCGGGTGCCGGCGCCTCGTCGAATCGCACGTGTCTACCTTTTTGGTTGCTACTGTTGTTGTTGTTGTTGTTAGTTACCGCTCTGTTGTCCCGTCTCGTCGACGATTCGCCTCCGGAGTTGTTTCTTCTATCCGTGCCTCGGTCTCGTCTCGGTCCTCTGTCCTCTCTCGGTCCTCTGCTGTCTCTGTGGTGATGCCCGTTGGTAGTGTCCGACTTCTTCGAGCCAGCCTGTCGTGCGATGAGAAAATGGTAAACGACGACACGATTAAAACGGGTCAGTCACTCTCGGTCTCGTTCGCGTTCTTCGTTGGGAGAGAAAAAAAGCGCGACGACGTTTCGTTGTTTTACAAATTTAACTTTTCTCTCTCTTTTTCCAACCCTCGA
>Ga0255765_1000240_pt1 | contig 72500 bp, 60 predicted proteins | sample 041ome_8_FD_179965 | JGI IMG/M metagenome (GOLD analysis project Ga0255765, IMG submission 179965) | Coastal salt marsh microbial communities from the Groves Creek Marsh, Skidaway Island, Georgia - 041407BS metaG (version 2) | ecosystem: Environmental > Aquatic > Marine > Intertidal zone > Salt...
GACCAAATTGCTCGGTTTAGGACAAGTTGGAGCTTCATGAATATCAACGTCATCCAAACTAATATCGACTTGATTGTTAAATCCTTGATAACGATGTGCGATAAATTTGACTTGTATGGTATCGCCAGCATAGGCAGACAAGTCCACAATTTGCTCTTTCCAGGCATCGTTAGAAGAAGATTGCTGTGCACCATTTATAGTGCTTAAGGTAGTCCAAGAACCACCATATGCTCTCACTTGAACCACTAACTTATTGATCAGACTACCGTACATGTGGTACCAGAAGGTCATCTCAGGAGTAGTCAATGGACTCACATCTACTAATGGTGAGATGAGCTCATTGGTAAATATGGAACTACCACCGAAACCAGTATTGGCCTCTGTAAATGCGTAGCCGCCAGAACCAGAAGTATGGTCACCAGAAGGACCTGTGTTATTGGTTTGGAGGATCGGAGGTCCTGCCTTCCAAAAATATTCTATCGTATCGCTGCGTTGCCAACAACCATCGATCTGACCCGGTGTTGGGTTCGCGCCTGTTGCCCAAGAAGTAGAATCGAAATTTTCAGCGTAAGGAGCTGTATATGGATTACATAAGGTATTAAACGTAATAGGCCCAATCCACATAGAAGCACCTAGGGCACCACAAGTATCACGAACATAAGCGTCGTAGGAAGTACCCGCCGTTAATCCCGTTGCTACGCCTGTAGTAGTGGTCAAATTCGTTAAACCGGTAGCCGAAGGTGTAAAGCCTGCAGTACCCACTACTAAGTTCCAAGTTGTTGAACCACCTGTGGCCCACGAGAATGTAGCTGTAGTCGAAGTAACATCGGTCAATGCAAAGTTTGATGGATCTGGACACAATGGTTGATCCTCTACTACTACTTCATCTATAGCTATATCCCCAAATGATCCGTTTCCTTTTGTGGCAGACCAGCGAAGTACGATGGTATCGCCAGCAAATCCGCTCAAATCAACCTCTTCAAACAACCACTGGTTTCCTTGGTTGCCCGATTTCGTAAAGTAAGTGTCCCAAGTTTGCGTTGAATCTACCCACACTTGGAGTTTTAAGGTGTTTACGAAGACACCGCGCATGTTGTAGTAGAAACTCACCTGTGGTTTGAGCAGGGTACTCAAATCAATCATTGGCGACTCCACAAATGCTTCTTGATTCGGTGCACCACCAGACGCTTCTGCGTAGAGGTAGTTTCCAGAACCACTGACATCGGCAGTTGGACCGGTATTTCCCGTTGAAGTACCTGCGGTTCTTACGCCCCAAGAGAAGGGTGATGACGGTAAAGTATCCTTCTCTGGAGTACGCACCCAACAAGCTGCTAATGCATCGCCAGCATTATAGAATCCTGTTCCTGGAATCCATAGTGTAGAATCAAAGTCCTCGCTCCATGGAGCCGTTATTGGCGTACAGTGCGTGGTGGCTAGAATAGGTCCCACCCATCCAGATTGATCGGACGGTCCACATACCTCCCGTATCCAAAACTGATAGGTGGTACCGCTGCTAAGCCCAGTCACTTCTTTTGGATTAGTAGAAGCACTAACAGTCGTATTGGCTGTGGCTCCTAAGGCTGCGCCTGGGGCACCGTATTGAATGTCCCAAGATGTCGCATTAACTGCAGTCCACCCTAGTGTAATGCTTGTCATCGTGCGACTTGCCACCAACAAGTTAGATGGATCTGGACAGGTCGGCGCCTCTTCAAATCCAAAGTCATCAATTGAAATATCTGCTTGATTATCATTACCAAATCCTCTTGAAGCAGAGAAACGAACCAAAACGGTGTCGTTGACGAATTGGCTCAAAGTATAGGTCTGCAGTAAGAATGTGTCTGAAAGTGCCGTTTGTTGTGGACCGTTGATTGCACCAACGTTTACCCAACCTGTGTTTTTTGACCAAACCTCTGTTTTCAATTCATTGATCTGTGCACCGCGCATGTGGTAGTAGAAGTTAAGCTCAGGAACATTTAGCGCGCTTAAGTCAATTAATGGCGAGGTAATTTCTGCTACACTTTGGTTCGCTGCGCCTGAAGCTTCCGCATAAATGTATTGGCCTGAACCGCCTCTACCGGCAGAAGGTCCTGTGCCTGGAGTACCTGTGCTGTCATCTGCTACACCCCATGCATAGCCTTGGCCACCGTTAGGACTCGTTGGATTTCTGGGCCAACAAGATGGTACGGTTGAGCCGTCGTTGTCAAAACCTGAACCCGGAATCCAATCCGTGGTGCTGTTAAAGTTTTCTGTGTAAGATGTCGTAAAAGTAATTGGTGCACAGCTTGTTGAATCTTCAGTTGCTACCGACCATAAACTCACGTCGCCCACGGCACATGAATCACGAACAATGAACTCGTAGGATGTTGATGCGGTAAGACCTGTAACCACAAATGGGTTAGTTAATGCTGCTAGTCTTGTCCCTGTACCTGGAGTAAATCCTGGCGCACCGTATTCTACTTCCCAAGCAGAAGAGCCCCCTGTGGTCCAAGACAATTGTGCTTGATTACTCATAGTCCAGTCCACCGCAAGGTTGGTCGGCTGGAAACATGTTGGTGCAGGATAATGGTTAACAATGATTTGGTAGGTACTGTCAGTGATTTTAGCAGAATTTGTATCACATACCGCATTGAATGCTTGACGTAGCGGATGCAACTTAAATACCAAGAAAGTATCCGTGACCGCTCCATTAAATTCATTGATGGTTCTTGATACAGATTCCGTCGTACCGTTCGTACCTGAAGTTCCATAGATCAAACCGGTCTCTTTTGTACTCTCGCTGACAAATTCGACGTAGGTCCCTACATCGTTTGGCGCAACACCTCCAAAACCACCGCCTTGAGTTTGTAACTCGTACTTTAACTCAATGGAAGAAATCCAGTGTCCCGAGGGAATAGAAATCCCCATTGTATCGGCACAAGAAGACTGAGAATTAATATTGACCGGGAATACCGCTTGAACTCCTAGTGTACCTCGCGTGTAGGTTAGGGTATCACTACTAATTTGAGCATTCACGGAGAATGCAAACAGTACTGCTACAGCACTGCTTAGAATTTTTTTCATTGACGTCAAGTTAACCTCACCAATATAAGCATTGATATAACGTAGACAATTGCAAATATTCAAGGTTTAACGCCGTTCAATCATTTATTAATTAAATCTCTGCGTCGAAGTTCTTTTTCAGGTGTTTTTTATAATCTTCAATGCTGTTTTTCATATCTTTTCTCAGCAAGAAAATTCCGATCAAATTCGGCAGTGTCATCAGCGCAATCGCAATACCAGCAAAGGTCCATACGATCGTGGTATCAATAATGGCCGCCAAAAAGAACCCGAGGACATAAACGATACGGTAATAGTTTACGTATTGAACACCAAACAAGTAGGTCACACTTCTACCCCCGTAATAACTCCAAGAAATTGCCGTTGAAAAGGCAAAAAGTAGCAAACCAATGGCCACGATGTATTGGCCGTAGTCGCCAAATAAACCTTTATTGAAGGCAATCGACGTCAAAGGCGCACTGTGGACCAAGGATTTTCCTGAGAAGGTGTATTTCGAAGGATCTTTTACACGACCATTTTCTATAGCAACTGCTCCCGTATAAGGTGTACCCTCATTACTTATGACAACTTCTTCCGCAATAGATCTAGCGTGAAGGATAGTTACTCCTTCGGGGATTCCGTCTGTAACTTGAAGCTGACCTGTAAACTCAGCGATTTCACCGCCATTATTGTAGTACTCAAAAAGAGCTGTTCCATCCGCTTCTTCAGTAAGTAGATCTGCAGCAATAACCATATCAGAATAGCTAAAATCATTTTGATGCTTTTCGTTCCAAACCCCTGAGCTTAATAGCGTTAGACCTGTTATGGAACAGATGACGATGGTATCAATAAACGGCTCAAGAATGGCTACCATACCTTCACTTACTGGGTGTTCTGCTTTTGCAGCAGCATGGGCAATTGGTGCTGAACCCTGACCTGCCTCATTAGAGAATAATCCCCTATTCACACCACGGTTAAACGCATAAGCGATAGTTGCTCCTAAAAATCCTCCAGCAGCAGAAGAACCGGTAAATACATCTGCGAAAATGCTAATGAATGATGGGATGATATTCTCATAGTTCATTATAATGACCGACAATGCGCCAATAACGTAAATGATTGCCATTACAGGTACAAGCTTTTCTGTTACCGCTGCAATTCTCTTAATCCCTCCGAGAATGATCAAACCAAGCAGCACTGAAAGCACCGCACCAGTGACAATCTCTTCTATACCGAAGGTTGCTTTTAACGATGCGGCAATACTGTTGACTTGTGGCATATTACCTGTTCCAAATGAACTAATGATTGCAGCTACAGCGAATAGTGCAGCCATCCACTTCATGTTCAATTTGTTCTTCATGTAGTACATCGGACCTCCTGAAGCCGTACCGTCTTCGGCAAATTCACGGTATTTATGGCTGAGCGTTACCTCCACAAATTTGGTAGTCATACCTAAGGCCGCTGTCACCAACATCCAAAAAAGTGCTGCCGGACCACCGAGGTGGATCGCAAAGGCCACACCTGCGATGTTTCCTGTACCTACTGTACCTGACAATGCTGTAGCCAAGGACTGAAAATGAGAGGTATCTCCTTTGGCGCCTTCCTCATCGAATTTGCCACGCACCACATCGATGGCATGCTTAAAAAATCTGATTTGAGGGAACTTCAAATAAACCGTGAAGAATATCCCTGAACCAAGAAGGGCAAAAACAAACCAGCTTGAGCCGCCAATGTATCCGTCAATAGTTGCTAGAATGTCATTAAGAGATGCCAAATCCATATGTGTACTGCGTTTTTGAGTGAAAGCCCGAAGATAAATAAAAAAGCCCCCGCGCCGAGGGCGCGGGGGCTTGCTATAACCTTGAGTAGGGATTATTTCACCTCTTCAAAATCTACGTCAGTGACATCGTCAGCGCCGCCAGCATCGCCACCACCGTCAGTAGGACCTTGATCACCACCGCCTTGGTTTTGCTGCATTGCTGCTTGAATTTCTGCTGAAGCCGCTTGAAGCGCACCGTTGAGCTTTTCTTGAGCCGCATCACAACCTGCGATATCTTTTGCGCCGTGTGCTGCTTTAAGCTCTGCCAATGCTGCATCGATAGGACCTTGCTTATCTTCAGGAAGCTTGCCTTCGATTTCCTTCATTTGCTTCTCTACTTGGAAGACCATGCTATCTGCTGCGTTGAGCTTGTCAATTTCTTCCTTAGCTTTCTTATCTGCATCAGCGTTTGCTTCTGCTTCTTGCTTCATACGATCAATCTCTTCCTGGCTCAAACCTGAAGAGGCTTCGATACGAATGTTTTGCTCTTTACCAGTATTCTTATCCTTCGCGCTTACGTTTAGGATACCGTTCGAATCGATATCGAAAGTCACCTCAATCTGAGGTACACCACGCGGTGCAGCTGGGATACCGTCCAAGTGGAATCGGCCGATAGTCTTGTTATCCCCTGCCATTGGACGCTCACCCTGAAGGATGTGAATCTCTACAGAAGGCTGGTTATCTGCTGCCGTTGAGAAGGTCTCTGACTTCTTCGTAGGAATAGTCGTGTTCGCTTCGATCAACTTTGTCATTACACCACCCATGGTTTCGATACCCAGTGAAAGTGGCGTTACATCTAGAAGAAGAACGTCTTTCACATCACCGGCGAGTACACCACCTTGGATAGAAGCACCAATAGCAACTACCTCATCAGGGTTCACACCTTTCGACGGCTCTTTTCCGAAGAATGCTTTAACTGCTTCTTGGATTGCTGGAATACGAGTAGTACCCCCTACTAAAATGACTTCGTCAATCTCTGAAGTCGAATAACCTGCATTCTGAAGTGCCGATTTTGCTGGAGCAATGGTGCGCTCAATCAATGAGGCTGCCAATTGTTCAAACTTAGCGCGACTCAACGTACGTACCAAGTGCTTCGGCCCTGAGGCTGTTGCTGTGATGTACGGCAAGTTGATTTCAGTTGAGGTTGTTGACGACAATTCAATCTTAGCTTTCTCTGCAGCCTCTTTCAAACGCTGCAATGCCATGTTATCTTGGCGCAAGTCCATAGACTCTTCTGTCTTAAACTCTTCTGCCAACCAATCGATCAATACCTGGTCAAAGTCATCACCACCAAGGTGTGTATCACCGTCGGTAGATTTTACTTCAAATACGCCATCACCCAACTCTAGTACAGATACATCGTGCGTACCACCACCACAGTCAAAAACAACGATTTTTTGATCCTGGCCTTTTTTATCTAATCCGTATGCCAAAGCCGCAGCTGTAGGCTCGTTGATGATACGGCGTACGTTCAAGCCAGCAATTTCACCTGCCTCTTTAGTCGCTTGACGCTGTGCATCGTCAAAATATGCTGGAACGGTAATTACAGCCTCGCTCACATCGGCGCCCAAGTAATCCTCAGCAGTCTTCTTCATTTTCTGAAGAATCATGGCTGAAATCTCCTGCGGCGTGTACTGACGTCCGTCGATGTTTACACGAGGTGTGTCGTTATCGCCTGCTTCAACTGTGTAAGGAACACGTCCGGCATCCGATTGAACATTCGAAAATTTCTCACCCATGAAACGCTTCACAGAGTAAACCGTTTTTTCTGGGTTGGTAATGGCTTGACGTTTTGCTGGATCACCAACTTTACGCTCACCGCCTTCTACAAAACCTACAATAGAAGGAGTCGTTCTTTTTCCTTCGCTGTTTGGAATTACTACTGGCTCGTTACCCTCCATTACAGAGACACAAGAGTTCGTTGTTCCGAGGTCAATTCCTATGATTTTACCCATTTTATATTAGTTAAGGTTATCAATTCAAATAGTACGACCTCGTATAAACAAGCCTTGTGCCATTAGCTTTCCGGGCCAATTTCACTTCCAAAGTGTCAGCATTTTGGTAAAAACTATGTCAAAATGAAAGGACCTTCTGCCAAAAGGTCATAAAGCGTGGCTTAGAAGCAGACCTTATCTCCGTCCACGCAGATGCATGAATCAATCCCTTGAAAATCGACCCAACCCATATCGCAGGTAAAGATGCCGCGCCACAAGCTGTCCATAGAATACGTGCTCAACTGCACATTTTCTTGTATCCCGACAGCTCTTGAAGAAAACAATCCAATGCCTCCATCGATGTTCGTAAACAAGGGTTTCTCTTGAACGATTCCTTGAGACGGCTGACTTACATTGATGTAGGTCGCGTAATCGTCAGCCGCAGCCCAGATTTCTACATCCATGCCTTTGAATACTCGAACTTTATCAATGGTAGTGCCTATGTTGTTGCGTAAAAAGCGGAAGTAAGCATCATAGGTGACCTCCGAGACAAACGTTCCATTTCCATTGAGGTTACTTCCCGTACGCACCGGCAAGGCATAGGTCAATGTTTTCATCACACTATCCTGTGGATTTGAACGAGGTGCCTCTTTGTATTTAAAATGCAGGTAGCCTTGGTACAAACGTGCATTCTTGGTTGCATCCCATTTGAATTCCGCGTTGCTGATGCCGAATGAGATCTTTTGGAAGCCTCTTGGTTTGGTAATACTAACATTTCCAACAATCGGTGTAACGGCTTCAAAGTTGTTATTGCCAGGTATGAATCCGCGAATGCGGTATTCGAAGGACTTATCAATAGGAGCATCGGTCCAATACAACCGGTAATTATCAGTGGTAAAGATGCCAGGCTCGAGTGCGTTGGTGTCCTTGCGGTAAAACTCGTAGGTATTGATAACATCGCCGCTGGCATTCAGCTGAGCAAGATAGATAGCGGCAGTATCGAAATACAAGCTATCACTGTATACCGCACCCGCTAACAATCCATCTTCGCCGAGGTAGGTTCTGTGTAATCGTACCCATTGTGTATCTAAATCCTTATCCAATAGGCCATAAACCACATTTTCAACGTCGTAATCGGCATTAATGTCCAAGGAATTGTCGCACGAAAACAGCACGAAAAAGGCAAAAAGGGTAAGAATGTGGTTTTTCATCGGTGCCAAAAATACAACCTACGGATTGAGTTCTTTTCTTTGTAGGACAGAAAACACAAAAATCGTGCACCATGAGCGTTGCGAAGAAAGAATTTAAGAAAGTCACTACCCACAGTCTTCAGCAAATGAAAGACCAAGGAGAAAAAATATCTATGCTAACCGCGTACGACTACACCATGGCGAAAATGGTGGATGCAGCAGGTGTGGATTGTATTCTTGTGGGCGACAGTGCATCCAATGTAATGGCGGGTCACGAGACGACCCTCCCAATTACGCTTGATCACATGATTTACCACGCCAGCTCCGTGGTACGCGCTGTTGACCGTGCCTTAATTGTGGTTGACCTTCCCTTTGGTACCTATCAGGGCGATTCAAAGCAGGCCTTAAATTCTGCCATTCGTGTCATGAAAGAAACTGGCGGTCACGCTGTGAAGCTGGAAGGCGGTATTGAAATCATCGAAGGTATCAAGCGTATTCTTACTGCGGGCATCCCAGTGATGGGACATCTTGGATTGACGCCTCAGAGCATCTATAAATTCGGTACCTACAGCGTTCGTGCCAAGGAAGAAGCGGAGGCCGCGAAGCTGAAGGAAGATGCCCTAGCCTTGCAAGAAGCAGGCTGTTTCGGCATTGTTTTGGAAAAGGTCCCTGCAGCACTTGCAGCGGAGGTGGCGCGGATGCTTGATATTCCTGTCATCGGCATTGGTGCTGGCCCAGGTGTGGACGGTCAGGTTTTAGTATTCCACGATTTGGTCGGGATGACTCATAAATTCAATCCACGTTTCTTACGTCGTTACTTGAATCTGTACGATGATATCACGGGTGCAATTGGACAGTACGTCAAGGATGTGAAAGACGTCGATTTCCCAAACGAGAGCGAAAGCTACCCGAGCTAAATTGGCCACTCCTTTAAATATCATTTACGAAGACAATCACCTGGTTGTCGTTAATAAGCGTCCTGGAGATCTTGTCCAAGGTGATAAGACAGGAGACCTCCCTTTGCCGGAGCTCATCAAATCTTACCTGAAAGAGAAATTCAACAAGCCAGGCAACGTTTTTTGTGGCGTCATTCATCGCCTCGACAGACCAACCACGGGCGTCGTGCTCTTTGCGAGGACCTCTAAAGGTTTGGAACGCATGAACAAAGCGTTTAAAGAACGACAGACTCAGAAAACCTACTGGGCCGTCGTTGAGGGTCAACTTCGTGGAAAGAATGACCTAAAGCATTACCTCAAAAAAAACAGCAAAAACAACAAAGCCATTGTTTTCAAACGCCCTGAAGAAGGCGCCAAAGAAGCACGATTGCGTTATAACGTTCTGAAAACTGGGGACAATTATTCGCTGGTCGAAGTTGAGTTGCATACCGGTCGTCACCATCAGATCAGGGCGCAATTCTCAGCCATAGGTCATGCCATTAAGGGTGATGTGAAGTACGGTGCAAGACGGGCTGAGCGGGATAAGAGCATCTGCCTGCACGCCCGATCATTGACCTTTAACCACCCTACGACTAAAGAGCCCACCACAATTACTGCGGAGGCGCCACAAACCTTTCAGCCGTTTCTCTAGGAATTAGGATCGACGTCAAAGACTACTTTGACGCGGTGGAAATCGGGACTAAGTAGAATTTCGTTGTGTGCCTTTTTAATGCGGTCGCGCACCTTGGCTCCCACACTGCCTTTGTCCACCTTTACGATGATCTGCATCTGGTATAGGTTCTTTAATCGAGCAATGGGTGCGAATTCTGGTCCGAGGAATCGGTCCCCGATTTTGCTTCGAAGCGAACGGGCAAATTCACCCGCAGCACGTTGCAAAAGTTTCTGATCACGATGCTTCATGGTGATGGTGATTAAACGCACATAGGGTGGGTAGCTGTATTCATTGCGCACCATGAGCTCTTTTTGGAGCATGCCGTCGTAGTCGTGGTTCATGGCCATCTGAATGATGGCGTGACGCGGCTTCATACTTTGGATAACCACCTTCCCTTTGGATGTTCTGCGACCGGTGCGGCCACTGACTTGTTCAATGAGTTGAAATGCTCGTTCGTTGGCGCGGAAATCCGGATACGATAGCAGGTTATCTGCAGACATAATACCCACAAGACCTACTCTATCGAAATCCAATCCCTTTGTGACCATTTGTGTTCCTACAAGGATATCTACCTCGCCTTGTTCCACACTTCGAATGAGGTCCCCAAAGGCGTGTTTTCCCCTAGTAGTATCGAGGTCCATTCGCTTCACAGTTGCCTTAGGGAAGAGTGCCGCAGCTTCCTCAGCAATCTGTTCGGTACCGAATCCTTTGTGAAGTACGCTTTGGCCGCCGCACGAGGAACACTTCATCACAGGAGGCGTTTGGTACCCGCAATAGTGGCATTTGAGTTGGTTGGGGCCTTTGTGGTAGGTCAACGAAATATCACATCTCGTACACCCTTCTACGTAACCACAGGTCTGACACTGCTGGAAGGTGCTGAATCCTCTTCTATTCTGGAACAGGATAATGCTCTCGTCTTTTTGAAGGGCTGCGCGCATGGCATCCACGAGTTCTATGGAGAAATTCCCTTTTACCTCCCGGCGCTGCTTGGCACCGACCATATCGACTACTTCAAGTTCGGGAAGAGGCGCGGTGTGGAAGCGTTGGAACAATTGGACCAAATGATAACGACCTGCCTTTGCGTTAAACATGCTGTCCAAAGAAGGCGTCGCGGAGCCTAAGAGGATAGGACAGCCGTGTTGATTGGCCATCCAAACTGCTGTGTCGCGTGCATGGTAGCGAGGCGAAGGCTCGTATTGCTTAAAGCTGCTCTCGTGCTCCTCATCCACGATAACAAGCCCTAAATCAGGTAAAGGCATAAAGAGTGCAGATCGTGCACCCAAGACCAGCAGCGGCTCATCGCGCTCCAAAGACTCTCTCCAAGCGGCCAGTCGCTCGGCCGGGGTGAACCTGCTGTGATTAACTGCCACGGTAAAATGGACACGAAGTCTATTGATGAGTTGTGTGGTCAATGCAATCTCCGGCAACAAATAGAGTACACGTTTGTGCGACTCAAACGCCTTTTTGATGAGCTCAATATAAATCTCCGTTTTTCCCGAGGCGGTTACCCCGTGTAAAAGGGTTGGCTTACCTGCAGCAAACCCCTCCTCTATTTGAGCAAGCGCTGTACTTTGATGACCGCTGAGTGAAATTTCAGAATGAGGAGCAGAAGCAGCCGTGGTGCCGTCTACCTCTTCAATTTCTTCTACAAGACCCTTCTTCTTTAACGCAAGAATTTGGGCACTCTCTATGTTGTGTTTTTTACGAAATGCTCGACTGTCAACGAAGTTGTTCTCACTACCACAGGCGGCTACGACGCTTAGTAAGGCTTGGGTTTGCTTCTCGCTTCGCGAGGTCGCTTGAAACGCATCGTCTAAACGAGTAAGGTAATCTGGCGAAATACGAATAAGCTTACGCCTTTTGGCGCGTGCCACTTTTTTTAGTTCCTCTTCTAAAACCGCCCAGCCTTGTTCCAAAGCTTGCTGCACAAGTGGCATAGGATTCTTGACGTTGCAGATGGACCGCACTTCATCAAGGGTGAGTTTTTCGTTGCCGATCAAAGCCTCGTACAAGAGGAATAATGAATCGGATAGTTTACTCTCATCCGGAAATACTTCTGGATCTCGTACCAAGACGCTCTGAGAACTTAGCTTCAGTCCTGGTGGCAAGGCTGCATTCATCAGATCACCCAGCGGAGCCATATAATATCCCGACATCCAATTCCATTGTAAGAGTTGGTGTTCCAGTACTACAGGGCGCTCGTCCAATACATTGATTAGGTACTTCAGCGATAAATCCTCCTCCGTTTCTAGCACGCGAACTACCAATGCGGCGTATTCTTTGCGCTTGCCAAATTGCACCAATACGCGCATACCGGAGACCAGCCTACCTGCAAATTCATTGGGCACGGCGTAGTGAAACACCTTATCCAAAGGCAACGGTAAGATGACCTCAGCAACCAGCATCTATTTCTTCGGTGCCTTAGGTAGGTTCTTTTTTACGAATCGTGCCTCGCGTTTGGCCAAAAGCTTCATTTCATTATCGAAGAAGCTCAGGGTTTTACGGGCGCTTGCCTCCGTTGAGGATGCAATAGAATTGAACTCAACCAGATCGTACTTCATCTTGGTCAAATCGGCCAATAAATCCGCTGATGCCAACTCAAGAAGTTCTACATAGTATTTCTGGTAAGCTTCGTATAGATCGGTCTGACCGTTGTAGAAATATTCATTTCCGTAGCTTCGAATATGCTTACTCAAAGCCTTTATCAGATTCTTTTGAGCAGCATATAACTTATCTAAGTCGGTCGTACCAATTTCAGATTGCAGATAAGCCACCAAGCTGTCCACTTCCGCAGCACCAGCCTTCATTTCTTTGGTATAAGCAACCAATTCCATCTGCGCATTAAATCGCTTTACGATGTCACTTTCTCTAAGTGTTATGTCGTATTGCGTCGCGTAAGCTTCCATTTCAGTACTTATCGCTCCGAACAAGGCCTCCATTTGGCCAACGTAGGTATGTCCATAACTAGGACGCGGATCCTCTCCCAACCAATCTCGTAAGTTCGACGACGTCAATTCTATGATTTGACCTAGATTCTCACCAACGACAGTAACCAGTTGTGCTTCTTCAGGCTCGTCTAATCGAGCAATGGATCTTTTTGACTTACGCCAAATCCCAAATTGTTCCTCAATTAACGGGACGACTTTCTTCTCCTTTTCATAGGTCATGACACCGTCGATAATATCCGAGGTAATGGACATTGTTTTTTCAACCTCGCGTGAAATACGACGTAGGTTGCTACTGGTTCCTTGTGCCAACAAGGTTGAGAAGGAAATAGCGGCAATCAGGATAAGTAGGTTCTTCATTTCAATGTATTTATCTCAATTTATGGATCTTTTTTGTGCCTTCATACATGTCGAACTGTAACAATTTACATTCCAATTCTCCATTAAAGAGGTTCCATTTTCGCGAAGGACGTAAGCCAATACTTTTAATCGCTTCCAAATCCGAGGTAATCCACATCACCGTCCATCCAGCGTATTCTCGTTTAAGCATATCGCCCATCTCACGGTAGAATTTGTGGGTATTGGCTGCAATCCTCACATTGTACGGTGGATTGACGAGCATCAGACCTTTTGAGCTTGGGGGTTCTGTCTCAAAGAAATCTGACCGCTTCAAACGAATAACATCGTCAAACATGGAGCGTTCGATATTATCTGCTGCTGCATCTAAAGCGTAATCGTCCAAATCTCTACCGAAGATCTTTCCGTCGTATTCTTTCGCTCTACCCAGCAGTCCGTCTTTAATCTTCTCATACAGGTGTTCATCAAACCCCTTCCAGAAATGGAAACCAAAGTATTCACGGTATATGTTTGGCGGCATGTTGTGAGCAATCAATGCTGCTTCCACTAAAAATGTTCCCGACCCACACATTGGATCTAAAACCGGCATTCCTCCGTTCCATTTGCTGTGCATAATGATCCCTGCTGCCAGGACCTCGTTTAACGGCGCACGTGCTGCAGCAAGGCGGTAGCCACGTTTATGCAGTGAGTCTCCCGAGGCATCTAGGTACACGCGAATAGTATCCTGATAGATATGTATGTGTATAGGTACTTCCGGTGTGCCGCGCTCAACGGTCGGGCGGTCGTCAACTTTATCACGAAATCGATCCACGATAGCGTCTTTTGCCTTCAAACCGGCAAAACTGCTGTGATTCAATTGCTCGTTACGACCTACCACATCAACAGCGAACGTAGTATTCACGTCGAAATGTTCTTCCCATGGAATAGCAAGGAGCTCCTCATAGTAATGCTCCACATCTTCCATCTGAAATTCAGCCAGCGGAAGTAGCACACGTAAACCCGTGCGCAAGGCTAAGTTTATTTTATACACGTATCCTAGGTCACCAACCACGGATACTGCTCGATTGAGCTTCTTAATTTCACGACCTCCTAAAGCAAGTAATTCCTTACTTAAAATATCCTCTAACCCATAGAGGGTCTTTACCACCAAGCGGTAATCTTTGTTTTCCGGCACCCTTTTGCGTTTTATCCTACAAATGTAAGCTAACTTTGGTCCTATGATTGATTGGCTTGAATTAATTGCCCTTGTCATTGGCGGCTTCTGCGCCGGACTTATCAATGTCATCGCTGGCAACGGTTCTGCCATCACACTTCCACTTTTGATGTGGGTCGGTTTGGATGCGAATGCTGCGAACGCTACGAACCGTGTTGGCGCTTTATTTCAAACTACAAGTGCCATCAGTTCATTACCGAAAACCAAGCGTGTTCGGTACATGATGAAGCAGAGCTATTTCATTGTTCCTCCGGTTATCATTGGGGCTGTTTTGGGGGCCAATTTAGCCGTAGACATTCCCGAAACTTTGATGAGAGCTGCCATTGGAACCATTATGATTGGCCTGCTCATTACCATGTTGTTCAATCCGAAAAAGTGGCTCATTCCTACCGATGGAGCCGTCAATAAGCGTACACCGAAAATTTGGCTCGCTTATTTCGGTTTGGGAGTTTACGGGGGATTTATTCAAATGGGCTTTGGAATACTCTTTCTATCCATCAGCGTACTGATGGCAAAATACGCTTTGAAGGATGGCAATATCATGAAGCTATTCACCGCTTTTCTAATGACCATTCCCTCCTTTTTCATTTTCGCTTTAAGCGGAAGTATCGATTGGGTATATGGTCTTACCCTTGCAATAGGGACCGCCTCTGGTGCAAGATTTGGCGCTAAGAAAGTCGTTGGGCATCCGAAGGCCAACGCGATTACTCGAAAAGTATTAATTGCTGTAATTTTGGTGGCGATAGTTAAAATGTTTCAACCCCTAGTTCTTGACTACTTCGCCTAATGTCTACGCCCTGGTACGCCACATGGTTTAACACCGAATTTTACCACGACCTATACCGTCATCGAGACGAGCACGAAGCGCGACTTTTCATTGTCGAACTGTGCAAGAAACTTGGTGTACAGGTAGGTGAACGTGCCATGGATATGGCTTGTGGTAGAGGCCGGCATGCCAAGGTGCTCTCAGAACAAGGACTACAAACCCTGGGTGTCGACCTAAGTCCTGAAAGCATTTCTTTCGCGAGTCAATTCGAAAATGAACGCCTTGAATTTAAGGTCGGTAACATGCTTGAAGCCCTAGATTTCGGCGCCTTCGATTGGGTGATGAATCTATTCACAAGCTTTGGCTATTTTGACGACGATGGGCTGCACCAAAAGGCCTTAAATCATATGGCGCAATGCCTTAAGCCTGGCGGAAAACTGGTACTCGATTACATGAACAGCGCAAAAATCGCGGCTCAATTGGTAACGGAAAACGAGGTTTATACAGATATGGCCACCTACAGTATTAGCCGGAAGATTGAAAATGGTATTATTGTAAAAGGTATCAAAGTCAGCCACGAGTGTACGCTTGATTTTTTCGAAGAACGCGTTCGCGCTTTCAGTAAAAACGATCTTCACACAATGCTTGTAAATGCTGGTCTTGAAAATATCCAAGTCAAAGGCAACTACGATCTTAGTTCCTTTGAAGAATTGGAAAGTGAACGAATGATATTTATTGCACAAAAACCACTATCATGATCCCATTAGTTCTCTTCTTGGCTGTACTTGTCGGTGGTGGTGCGTCGTACATCGTCAATACAAAGAGCGCCTTATTCAAGCTGATCTTAGCGTTTTCAGGTGCCTTCCTGTTCGGAACGCTGATGACGCATCTTTTGCCGGAGGTATTCCAGAATAGCAGCGGCGGGCTTTGGGTTCTGCTTGGTTTCGGTGTCCAATTGTTGCTCGACTTCATCAGTAAAGGCTTGGAACATGGTCATTTACATACCCACGAGAATCGAATCCCTGTCCTTCCACTCGTTGGACTATTTATTCATGCTTTTATCGAAGGGATGCCTTTGGGCTTGGACAACATCATGCACGACCACGGACACGATCATAGCGCCAACGGCTTGCTTTGGTCTGTAGCCTTTCATAAAATTCCTATCGCACTACTTGTTGCAACTGCCCTTCGTTCTGCCGGATTGAAAACGTGGCAGGTCGTTTTAGGGATCTTACTCTTTGCCCTCAGTTCGCCCTTAGGAAACGCAATGGGCGTTGGTCTTGAGCTGGACCCAGCATCATTTCTACCGGTACTTGGACTTGCCACAGGATTACTGCTCCATGTGAGTACTACCATTTTGTTCGAAAGTGCGGCAAATCATCAGTTTAATGCTATGAAGATGCTTGTGGTAGCTATTGGTATCGCCTTGAGTTTGTTGCTCTTCTAAACTGGTTTTCTCAGATAGGTTTTGCCATCATGGCAATAGATAAAACCTAATGAAATCTTAACTTAATTAGGGGTTATCTATGTACTTTTGACCCTTAAACAAAAAAATAACTACACAAATGGCTGTATTAGTTGGCAAAAAAGCACCAGATTTTACTGCATCGGCAGTAATCAATGGTGAAGAAATCGTTGAAGATTTTAAATTATCAGATTACGCAGGTAAATACGTAATCTTATTCTTCTACCCTAAAGACTTTACATTCGTATGTCCTACAGAATTGCACGCTTTCCAAGCGCGTAAGGCTGAGTTCGAAGCGAAAGGTGTTGAGCTAATCGCTGTAAGTACAGATACTGAGCAAAGCCACTGGGGTTGGTTGCAGATGACCAAAGACCAAGGTGGTATCGAAGGTATTACTTACCCGATCGTTGCTGATACTAACAAAACCATCTCTCACAACTACGACGTACTTGACGGTGAATGGACGTACGACGAGGAAGGCAACCTGAACGCTACAGGTGAAATGATTGCTTACCGCGGTCTATTCTTAATCGATAGAGAAGGTACTGTAATGCACCAGTTGGTGAACTTCTTCCCGCTTGGTCGTTCAGTAGACGAAGCAATGCGTATGGTAGATGCTCTACAGTACTTCGAAGAGAAAGGCGAAGTTTGTCCTGCAAACTGGACCCCGGGAAAAGAAGCAATGAAAGACACTCATGAAGGTGTTGCTGATTACTTGAGCAAGAACTAAGAACAATGTAGGTTCATATTCAAACCCGTTTGCCCTTTTGAGTAAACGGGTTTTTTATGGCCTTGATTATCGCTTTTAGTGGTCTCATAGAAGAAATCTATATCTCATAGACCGAGCCCTACCCCTCATAAACACTAGCCTGTAGGTGAATGTAAATTCTTGCGCAAAAAAAGAATACTTTTTTTCACCCTACCCGTGAACCTAGTAGAACCGACTAGGTTATAAGATATATGGAACATTCTGCGAAAGCAGATTTTCATGGCGGTTTAGGTAGAAAGGGGTCTTGGCGGGCCCCTTTCGTTTTTTATATACCTAGCACAAAAAAAGCCCCCAGCGGAGCTAGGGGCTTTCTTATTTTCTTCAAGGTGTTTACGCTGTCAAATCGATCAGTTTACGTAAATATTCTTCCTTACTTGCCGCAGAACCTTCTGCCAATGCTCCGCCTTTGAATGACGCTAGGAAAGGTAAGTTATCTACTCCTGCAGCCTTACGAGCCTCCGGATTGTGTTCAGCATTTACTTCCAAGAACACTACATCGCTGTAGCCTTCTTCGTTACTTACTCTTTTGTATTTCGGGGCAAACATTTTACATGCGCCACACCAATCTGCAAAGTACTTCACCACTACTCGATCGTTATCATTTAAAATCTGTGTGAAGTCTGCATCTGTTGCTAATTGTACTGCCATGTTTTTAAATTTAAAGGTCAAAAATATATAGATGATTTTTACCAGAAAAGTAAATTTGATTGAGCTTATCTATTAACTCATCAATGCACCTATTGTTCTATTTGGGCTCTGAATTCCTTGTGGTACAAATCGCGAATCAAACCGTCACTTACCCCTATTTTAGGCACGTAAATACGGCCACATCCCGACCATTGCATGGCTTTTAGGTAAATCTCTAATCCAAAGGTGATGACGTCTGCACGATCAAAATTCAGACCCATTTCTGTAATTCGACGCTCGACATCTAGCCCTTCAATAAAGGTACGCTGCCCATCCACATATTCAAAGCTTAGGGCTTCGGTAACCGGTTTCAAGCTCAGCTTATGTAGTTTATTGATATTACCCCCCGCACCTATGGCGGCCTTGTCTTTCAATGGGGCTGCATGTTTTTCTAACCAACGTTGCATCTTCGTCCATTCGCCTTGTTCAACAAGCTCATTCATCAAACGAACACCACCTACTTTAAAGCTTTTTGACCGCAAAACTTGTTTGCCCTCAATAATGGATATTTCAGTAGATCCACCACCAACATCGATATAAATAAAGTTGCTTACATCTGCATCAATGGTGTCGTAGAGTTTGCTCGAGAAGACCAGACGCGCTTCTTCTTTGCCGCTGATTGTTTCAATCTGAATACCGGTTTTTCGCAGTACTCTATTCACTATCTGACGACCGTTATTAGCTTCACGCATGGCAGATGTGGCCACTGCCCTAAAGTCTTGCACACCGTGCACTGACAATAGATGCTCATAGGCCTTCATACCTTCTAAGAATCGGTCTCGAGTTACTTTGCGAATCTTTCCGTATTTAAACACGTCTTGACCCAAACGTACAGGCAACCGAATCATACTTACTTTCTTGTAGTGCGTGTACCCGTCTTTATAAACCACATTGACAATGAGACAGCGGACCGAATTTGAACCGATGTCAATAGCGCCTAGTTTCGTTACTATCATGAGTTATCCTTTACGCAGCATATTTCTAACATAACTGTACAATTCTTCCTGTGCCTTAATCTTAGGGCCGTGAAGCATGCGGTAGTTGTTTTGCTGCTGAGCGTCGAAAATTCGTGATTTAGAATTGTCTTTCCAAAGAATATCGAAGTGATCGCGCAATTGGCGCTGAATGGATTGGTCGTAAATAGGTACGGTAACCTCTACCCTGCGATTCAAATTCCTTCCCATCCAGTCGGCAGACGAAATGTAATACTGAGGATTTCCGTCGTTGTGGAAACAAAAAGCACGAGTGTGCTCTAAGAATCTCCCAACTATACTCACCGAAGAAATGTTCCTAGCTTTAGGATGTGCCATGTCCAAACAGCAAATACCTCTGACTACCATCCTAATCTGCACACCAGCATCGCTTGCCTCGTAGAGTTTATTGATCATGCCGTGATCAGAAATGGAATTAATCTTTACCCAGAATTCGGCCTTCTTTCCCGCTCTCGCATTCGCTATTTCTCGATCAATGAGTGCCTCTAATCCCGAACGTGTCGTATTGGGGCTAACTAACAAGTGCTTGAAAGCGTACTGCTTATATGGACTTTCGATGAACTGGAATACTTTTCGTGCTTCTTTCGCAATTCGCTTGTCATTAGTCATCAAATGATAGTCCGTGTAGACTCTTGCTGTTCCCTCGTGGTAATTTCCAGTTCCGATAACACAATAATCTACAAGCTTCTCTTTGCCCTCATCTCTTCGTATGAGGGTCAATTTTGAATGCAACTTAAGCCCCTGTACACCGGAGACTGCTTTGATGCCCTCACCTCTAAGGCGATTGGTCCAACGGATGTTATTGGCCTCGTCAAATCGAGCCTGAAGTTCAATGAATACCGTGACCTTCTTCCCGTTTTTAGCCGCATTAATCAATGCGGAGATAATCTGGCTATCATCTGCCAGACGATAGAGTGTCACCATTATCTCACGTACTTTTTCGTCAATAGCTGCCTCCCGAAGCAATCGAATGACGTTGCCAAAATCGTGATAGGGAGTGAACAGCATGATGTCTTGCTTATTAATAGCCTTAAAAATGCTGCGATCAATATCTATACTTGGATGTGGCACTTGAGGCAGTCGCTTGTACTCAAGCTCTTGTATCCCCATGTTTGGAAAGCGCATTAAATCCTTCTTATTGTGGTAGCGTCCACCCGGAATAAGGGTATCAAGTGCACTCACCTCCAGTCCTTCTACCAAACGCTTTAAGGTTGAATCGCTAATGGTTTTGTCGTATACGAATCGAACCAAATCACCTTCGCGTCGATTGCGCAACCCGCGCTGAATCTGCTCCATGAACGATTTACTTACGTCATCATCCAGCGACAATTCTGCATCCCGCGTAATCTTCACCGTATGTGCCTCAATGCTATCATACTTGACCGTATGAAAAATACTGTCGAGATTATGACGTAAGACGTCGTCCATGTACATCACGTATTGCTTGCCATACTTTGGCAACTGCACAAAACGGCCTGAAATGGAATACGGCACCTCGATAATTGATAACTGCTCTTTGTCTTTCTTGGTCAAGCGTACTGCGAGATATATACTCTTGTCCCTTAAATAAGGGAAATTTTTCGTCTGATTGATCATCAAATTGGTAAGCGCAGGACTGACCTTTTCACGGTACAATTGCTTCACAAAATTCTCTTGCTTAGCAGTCAACTGGGCCTCATTAATGATCTCAATTTTATACCGCTTCAAGTCCTCCTTGATGCTATCGTAGATTTCTTGAGACCGTTGCTGTTGGTTGGCTACAATCTCGCTGAGTTTGGACAATAGCGCTCCAGGAGTAAAACCTTCAAGATTCTCATCCAATCCTTGCTCTTCGCTGAGTCGCAAACGACGGATGAACGAATAACGCACCCGGAAGAATTCGTCAATGTTGTTGGAATGGATTCCTAGAAAACGCAGTCGTTCAATCAAAGGATTCGATAAATCCTCCGCCTCTTGCAGCACACGTTCATTGAAGCGTAACCAACTAATATCTCTGTTGAAATAAGTATGTTCCACAGTTTAATTTTTTAATCGCTTGGGATACTCAAATTGAATCAAATCGGCCCCTGGCCCTATATCCTCCCAGTGTTGACAGTCAAATCGAACGATGACTACTCCAGTAGTTGGAACGTTTGGAACGCTAGCACTGGTCATTTCATTTACAAAGTCAGTGATCCCTGGGTTGTGCGCAAAGTACATTGCGGCATCACACATGTCTGAGGTCTTCCGCACCACAGCAAGAATTTCTTCTGCACTACTATGGTACAACTCATCGTCTACAGCGACCTTGCTTGCAGGAACACTCAGGTTCTTTGCGAAGATTAAGGCAGTGTGCAATGCTCTGGTCGCAGGGGAACTACACATACTGAAAAAGTCTGCATTTATGCTTTCTTCACGTAAATATTGACTGACAAGATGGGCATCTCGAATACCACGCCCTTTCAAGGGTCTATCACGGTCGTCTATAGCGTCAATGGCCCAGGAACTCTTGGCGTGTCGAATTAGATAGAGTTTTTTCATACTTGTAAAGTACACTATTTCAGCGTATTCACTAAAGTGATGAGACTACTTTATCTCACATTTAACAATAATTTCAATCGAAATTAATCTCTAGACAACTCCTTGGCTTCATTCCAAAGAACCTCCATTTCGTCTAAAGTCATGGAAGACAACTCCTTACCTTGGCTAGCAGCCTGTTTCTCCATGTAAGTAAATCTAAAAATGAATTTTTTATTCGTGCGCTCCAAGGCCAATTCTGGGTCGATATCACTTAGCCTAGCAAAATTGATCAAAGAAAACATTAAATCTCCAAACTCACCTTCTATATCTTCTTGTTTTCCAGATATTTGACTATCCTCAAACTCTTCAAGCTCTTCTTTTATTTTACCCCAAACATCCTCAGGCTTGTCCCAATCAAACCCTGCTCCGCGCGCTTTATCTCCAATGCGAATGGATTTCACCAGGGCAGGTAAACCACGCGGCACACCTTGAAGAACACTTTTAGTCCCTTTTTCCTTGAGTTTGATTGCTTCCCAGTTCGACTTTACCTCTTCTTCAGTGGTGGCTTCGACATCTCCGTAGATATGGGGGTGACGGTGAATGAGTTTATCACAAACGCTGTTCAGTACATCGGCAACATCGAAAGCACCTTTTTCACTGCCAATTTTTGAGTAAAACACCATGTGAAGCATCAGATCCCCGAGCTCTTTCTTGATCTCATTCAAATCGTTTTCTTCAATGGCATCGGCCAACTCGTAGGTCTCCTCAATGGTGAGGTGACGCAAGCTTTCTAAGGTTTGTTTACGATCCCATGGACACTGGGCGCGGAGCGTATCCATGATGTCTAGCAACCTACCGAAAGCTTCTAATTTGGCCTCTCTTGAATTCATATTTATTCTGCTTCTTCGCTCACTTCTTCCTCTAGAATACTAAGCAAATCATTCTTTACAAGAATATTAAACCACTGTACAACCTTTTTGATATCAGAGGCGTATACCCGCTCCTGGTCGAACTTTGGCAATACCTCACCAAAGAAATCTTCCAATTGATCCTTTGAACTCTTGTGACTCAATGCCTCTTTACCTTCTGTAACCTCAGCCATCGCCTTGAAGACATCTCTTAGCGGCACCTCTTCTTCGTACGTGTAGATCGCAATATCTCCCAACGAGCTTACATTGGCATTTGCTGAAATCGCTGTGCGCTTACCGTCCAATAAGCTTTCAACTACAACACCGTTTTTTTGATGTGCAATTAGTTTGAAAAGACCAGGTTTTCCTGAAACCGAAAGAACAGTTCTTAAATCCATTTATTATTTATTTAACCAGTTTTGTATTGTATTCAATTCTTCGTCTGAACTCAGCAACAACAGGGCTTCAGCCTGCGTCGCAAGTTCGTGCTTTGGATATCTATCCATCAACGCTCTCAAGTAATTTCTCGAGCGCTCTTTATCATTAAATCTATTTTCAAAAAACAAGGCCAATTGCATCAATGCCTCTGGCGCAAAGGCGTGCTCCGGATACTTTTTAGTCAAGGTAATCAAGTAGTTTATCCCGTAAAGGTAGTCCTCACCCCCACTCATAAGTACTAGACCAGCTTGCATCAAACGTTTTGGATCACTCAACACCAAACTATCCTCTGCAATAAAGTGCTTCTTCGCAAACTCAAGCTCTTCACTTGTGGCAACACCACTATCTATTCGATCAAAATAGTACAGGGCAGAATCACTAACGGCTACCGTCACTTGTTGCCCCTGTGCATCAGACTCAGGAGCAGTACAAGAAATTAACCCAAGTAATAATAGGAGGGCAATTCTCATCGACGTTTTGGGAATTTCATTGGATAATCAATGGAGATATCGCCACGCTCAATGCTGCCCAATTTCCCTTTGATCAGTCGTTTTCTCAAAGGCTTAAGGTAATCCGTAAACAGCACACCCTCAATGTGATCGTACTCATGTTGAATCACGCGTGCGGCAAGCCCCGTATACGTTTCTTCGACCAACTTCCAGTCTTCAGTGTAGTATTCGATGACTAATTTTTCTTTGCGGAATACGGTTTCACGTACATCCGGAATACTCAGACAGCCTTCTTCCATACCCCATTCTTCACCTTCTTCTTCAATGATTATAGGATTGATAAAGGTCTTCTTAAAGTTCTTGAGTGTTTCGTAGTCCTCTTCGCCTTCTTGAGCAAATGGACTTGCGTCAATAACAAACAATCGGATACTTCTGCCAATCTGAGGAGCTGCTAAACCAACACCTTGCGCATTGTACATCGTCTCGTACATGTTAGCAATGAGCGGCTCTAAACCCGGGTAATCCTGGTCAATTTCTTCCGCCATCTTGCTTAAAACGGGATCGCCATAGGCTACAACCGGTAATATCATAATTGAATCTTAATCTTGGTTGCAAAGATAGTTAGTGCATGTCTAAATAACGCTCTAAAATGAGGGAGGCCGCAACTTTATCTAAGGTGCCTTTTTCCTTGCGTTTGGATTTCTTCATACCTCCCATTATCAGCATTTGTGAAGCCTCTTTGGAAGTAAAATCCTCATCGACAAAAACAATCTCCATAAGCGGCCAACGCTTGTGGATTTTTGCCGCCCAAAGGTCGATAATTTCCGTACTGTCTGTGGCGATGGCAGGCTTCCCAATGACAATAGTTTGGGTTTCTTCCGCAGCCACATATTCTTCGAGTACTGACATGAGTGAACCTGTATCCACTGTTTTCAGTGGAAAAGCCATCATTCCGAGCGGATCGGTCTCTGCCATTCCAGTACGTCTTCCTCCAATATCCAAAGCCAATACTTTCGCCATGGTTCAAAGGTAGTCTTTCCGTAGGAAGCATTAAATTTGAACCGCACATAAGAATGAACAAGATGAAGGAAATTAGAGCTGTCATTGAACAAGCTTGGGAGCAAAGAGAAATGCTTCAACAGGAAGAAACTCAAAACGCAGTGCGTGCTGTGGTAGATGCACTAGATGCTGGTACACTTCGCGTTGCTGAGCCTCTAGAAAATGGCTGGCAAGTTAACGAATGGGTAAAAAAAGCTGTAGTTCTATACTTCCCTATCCAGAAAATGGAGACCATAGAGGTCGGTCCTTTTGAATTTCACGATAAAATTCCACTCAAACGTAATTATGCCGCAAAGGGTGTTCGCGTCGTTCCTCATGCTGTAGCACGTCACGGCTCATTCATCGAGGCAGGTGTAGTAATGATGCCTTCTTACGTTAATATTGGTGCACACGTCGAAAGCGGCACCATGGTCGACACTTGGGCAACGGTAGGTTCTTGTGCACAGATTGGTAAAAACGTTCACCTCAGTGGTGGTGTAGGAATAGGCGGTGTGTTAGAACCTTTGCAAGCAGCACCGGTAATCATTGAAGACGATTGTTTCATCGGTTCGCGTTGTATTGTTGTGGAAGGTGTTCGTGTAGAAAAAGAGGCCGTTCTAGGTGCAAATGTTGTCTTGACAGCCTCAACGAAAATTATTGACGTTAGCGGTAGCGAGCCGAAGGAATACCGCGGCCGTGTTCCTGCACGCAGTGTAGTCATACCAGGAACAATGCCTAAGGAATTCCCAGCAGGCACCTACAATGTACCTTGTGCATTAATCATAGGACAGCGTAAAGAGAGTACGGATAAAAAGACTTCGTTGAACGACGCATTGCGCACACACAACGTTGCGGTGTAATGAGTACTGCCCTGAGCATACTTTACCTCAGCCTTAATGAGGAAGATGTCTTTGGGCAATCGCTCGAAAGTGTACAATCTATTGCCGACGAAATCGTGGTAATAGATTCTGGATCTTCTGATTCAACCGTTCAAATAGCTGAAAGCGCGGGTGCTACCGTATATCACCGGCCGCTCAAAAACTGGGGTGAACAGCGCAACTGGGGGTTAGAAAAATGCCAGCACCCTTGGATCCTAGTGGTCGATTGTGATGAAGTATGTACCGCTGAGCTCATTGAATCGCTCAAAGAGTGGAAACAAAGCGAACACCACGAGCAACAACCTTACTCCTTTAAGCGCGTGCATTTTTTTAAAGGTAAAAGGATGAATTTCAGCGGACTTCAAAATGATTACGTAGTTCGACTTTTACCTAAAGGAGTGAAATATGAAGAATTAAACGTGCACGAAAAGGTGCACTCCTCTTCCAAACGACTCAAGGGGAATATGTTTCATTACACCTACAAAAACGCCGTCCACTGGGAACAGAAATTCAGAACCTACGCCAAGCGTCAAGCTTTGGACTACGAAAAGAAAGTAGGAAGAATTGGCCTGTATTATTTGAATGTGAAACCTTCTTGGAGATTTTTCAAGCACTACATCATAAAAGGCGGTATTTTTGACGGCTCAAGAGGTTTTGAATATGCCTTATGGATGTATAGAGCTGTTAAATGGCGCTATATCGAAGTAAATAAATTGCGAATCAAATGACATTCGGTCAAAGCTTACAATTCATTCTAACCGCATTGTTCCTGCTCGGCGTGTACAGTTACAAATGGGCACTGCATTTTCAATACTTAAGAGTGAAGAACAAGAAGAAAGCCGGCAGCTGGAAGGATTTCTACACGCGCAATTTTTCGAACAAAAAAGACCTTGAATGGTGGAAAGAGAGTTTTATGATCTTACCGCTACTCTACCCCACCATCATGACTGGAAAGGAAAGTGAAGACTTTTGGTTGAGTAAAATCAAACGCACTAACCTTGCCCTTTACTTCTTGTTGATGATCTTACTACTTACCGGGATATACTTCTCGAAACTTTCAGAGCGTCCGTTTTAATGTCAAATTATAGCCACTTTTTGGACCGACCGATTTTTAAGCAGATCGGACAGGCAGCCGACCACCTCGGTCTGGAGTGCTATGTCGTGGGTGGCTATGTACGCGATCGACTCATTGAGCGTCCCACGAAGATGGACCTCGATTTTGTCACCGTAGGCTCTGGCATAGCACTGGCAAAAGAAGTACGAAAAGGCTTCGACAAAAAGCCTAAACTGAGTGTTTTCAAAAACTTTGGTACCGCTCACATGAATTATCAGGGAGTTGACCTTGAATTCGTAGGTGCCCGAAAGGAGAGCTATAAAAGAAACAGCCGAAACCCTATCGTAGAGGATGGCACCTTAGAAGACGACCAAAATCGCCGCGACTTCACTATCAATGCAATGGCTATTTGTTTGAATGAAGGTCGCTGGGGCCAACTTATAGATCCATTTAACGGTGTCGCCGATCTTGAACGAAAGCTGATTAAAACACCGCTGAGTCCAGATAAGACTTTTGACGATGATCCGCTACGCATGATGCGCGCTGTTCGATTCGCTGCGCAATTAGACTACCGCATCGACGCTGCTACTCTGAAGTCCATTAGAGCGCATGCTTCACGACTGAAAATTGTTGCTCCAGAACGCATTAGCGTGGAGCTGAATAAAATCATGGAAGTCGACAAACCTTCCTACGGTCTTGGCCTTCTTTTTACGAGCGGCCTGATGAAGGAAATTCTGCCTGAGATTTGTGCGTTACAAGGAGTTGAAGAAGTTGAAGGACATCTGCACAAGGACAATTTCTACCACACACTTGAAGTAGTAGACAACCTCGCTCGTACATCTGAAAACTTGTGGCTCAGATGGGCCGCCTTGTTGCATGACATAGGAAAGCCTCGAACCAAAAAATTCATTAAGCCGGCCGGTTGGACGTTTAGAGGTCATGAGTTTGTAGGAAGTAAAATGATTCCAAAAATCTTTAAGCGTTTGCATTTGCCTACTGATGCTCGGATGAAGTATGTACAGAAGATGGTCATGATGAGTTCTCGCCCTGCATCACTCGTAGATGATACAGTTACAGATTCAGCCGTACGTCGCTTGTTATTCGACGCTGGAGATGATGTTGAAGAACTCATGCTTTTATGTGAAGCAGATCTCACCACAAAAAATGAACGCAAAAAGCGCCGTTATTTGAACAATTTCAAAGAGGTTCGCTTGAAGTTTAAAGAGGTCGAGGAACGTGATCATATCCGCAACTTCCAACCACCTGTTAGCGGTGAGGAAATTATGGAGCACTTCGGAATTGGCCCCTCAAGAGTAATTGGAGAGATAAAGGAAGCTTTAAAAGAAGCCATCCTTGAAGGACATATACCAAATGAAAAACAAGCTGCACTCGCTTTAATGGAAGAGGTGGCAAAAAAACTAGGATTGACAATATAATATGGAGTTTTTCTTACGCGTAATCGCTGATACTGATGATACCATCTTGAAAGAAGTGCGCATCAAGGGCGCTGCCTCTATGATGAACTTACACGAGCACATCTTCAATGAATTTGGCTTAAACCCTGGAGAAATGGCAAGTTTCTATTACAGCACAGCCAACTGGGATCAGGGCGATGAACTGCCAATGTTTGCCATGGACGATGACATGCCATCCATGGAAGGAACCTCGGTAGAGCAATTCTTTTCTAGTACCAAAAACGGCTTATACGTCTATAACTTTCTCGATATGAACATCTTTTACCTTGAAGTTGTGAAAACTGAAGAGGAAGAAGGGTTTGAAGATTTTGTAGTGCTTTCAAGCGTTGGTGAATTGCCCAAAAATCAGGCGCCAGGCACTGCAGCTAGTACACCGTCAAAAGACCCAAGGGAGATGAGCGAGGAAGAGTTAAATGCCCTGTACGGGCTCGAAGACCTCGATAGTGGCGCTTTGCCTGGAGCCGAAGAGGATGAGGACGATTCTCTTGGAAACGACTATTAAAAGTGAATCCCCAAGATTCGCTCCACAGGCACTTTAATATTCCCTTTTAGATAAATATGGTTGTTATAATGCAACCATATAGTGGTATGGACTTGGTACACATCTGCACCTGTATTGAACTGAATGTGAACCTTTTGGTGTTTGAGATTACCTAAATAGGTGGCTTTATGAATGGCCTCAGATCGACGTTGAACAGCTCGGACAGATTCCAAGATTTCTCCAGATTCGTAGGCGAGCAAAGCAGTGTCTGTTCTCGATATATTTATAGCTTCGTAGTTCATCATTCGTATAAAGCGGTTCTATCAAATTACGTATTTTCATCGAAAATTCCAACATATCTTCATGTCTAAGACCTACCTCATCAACATATGTGGACCTACTGCGGTAGGGAAAACAGGGGTAGCCTTGTATTGGGCAGAGAAGTTGGGTTGTCCAATTCTCTCCACCGATAGCCGCCAGTGCTATAAGGAATTGGCCATCGGAAGCGCACCTCCTTCCGCAGAGGAAATGCAGCGCGCCGATCATCATTTCATCGCCGACCGAAGCATTCATGATCCGATTACTGCGGGCGAATACGAACGATTTGCATTGGATAGATTGCAGAATCTCTTCACTGAGAATAATGTCGTGATTGCCGTGGGTGGCTCTGGGATGTATATCGATGCCCTTCTCAATGGCTTAGATCCCCTACCCACCAATGCCGATGTCAAGGCAGATTTAGACGAGCAGTTTTCCGCGGATGGTCTTGCGCCATTAGTAGCTAAACTCCAAGAACTCGATCCAGCGTATGCCGAGAAAGTAGATCTAAATAACCCGAGGAGGGTGATCAGAGCACTAGAGGTCATTTTGGCTTCAGGCAAAAAGTATTCTGAGCAACTGAACAATAGTCCCAAGGAACGGCCGTTTGAAATAGTGAATTGGGTATTGAATATGGATAGGGATCAATTGTACGACCGAATAAACAGACGTGTACACCTCATGATTGCAGACGGTCTTGAGGCTGAAGCCAGATCGTTAAAATCTCATGCAGACCTTCCCAGCCTCCAAACCGTTGGGTACCGAGAATGGTGGCCTTATTTTAAGAGCGAATACGACCTAGACCGCACCATTGAGCTCATCCAACAATACAGCCGTCGCTATGCTAAGAGACAATTGACGTATTTCAAGCGCTTCGAAAACGCTTTATGGCTCGATCCAAACGATATAAATAGCCAAGAGGAATCTTTGCACAAAGCAGGGGTGTTGTAAGCATGTACATTAACTTCTTTTCGATATCACAACTCATCTCCGGCTCCATCTATTTATTAGGTCAAAAAATAGACGAAGTAATTCGTTCCAAGCGTGCTGAACACGCCGTTTATCCGACCATTTGTGTAGGAAACTTTCAAGCTGGAGGCACAGGCAAAACTCCGGCAACCATTTGGGTTGCTAAGCAATTGAAGTCTCTAGGCTATTCCCCTGTAATCCTCATTCGAGGCTATAAAGGTGCAGTTAAAAAAAGTACCCTTGTTGATCGTAATGATGCCCATACCTACGGGGATGAGGCCCTATTGCATGCGCAGCACTTTCCTACCATAGTGGGTAAGAACCGTCATGAGAGTGGTGAACTTGCCTCGACCATTCCCGGCGAGAATAAAGTATTGGTGATGGACGACGGATTGCAACACTATGAGCTGCTCAAGGACTTTAGCATTGTTTGCCAGAAGAGTCTTCGATTTAAATTGGACCACATGTTACCGATGGGTCGCCTACGTGAAATTCCACACACCAATATCAATGCTGTTTTATCACAGATAAATGATGCAGGGTATCACCCCGTCGAATCCTGGGAGGGAATACCGGAATACACCTTTGAGCGAATAACCGCTCTAGTATCTGGAAGTAAGGAGCAAGGTTTGGTCGTCTGCGGTGTAGCGAATCCGGATGATTGCTTGTACCAAATTCAGAAAGCAGGTGGATTCATTGGAAACGAAATGAAGTTTCGGGACCATCATCGTTACAGTGCAGCCGATCTCGCTCGAATCGAAAAGGCTTCGGAAAAGTATGAATATCGCGTGCATTGTACCGCCAAAGATGCGGTAAAATTGGCACCCCTAATTGAAGCTGAAAACAGCCCTGTTAAACTGAGTGTTTGGGATGTTGAAATTCATCCTGTTGGCGATGTTCAGCCGCTCATCGATGCTATGGTGGCAAAGATTGAGGAAGTGTATAAAAATCGGTCACAAAAACAGGCCTAAAAAGCGTAAATTAGCGCTCTAAATTTCCCTTGGATGTCTAGTATTTACGATACATACGAACCGGTAATTGGTATTGAAGTTCACGTGCAGTTGAGTACGCAGAGCAAGGCGTATTGTGGCGATGCCACTGCCTATGGTGCGTCTCCTAATACACAGGTGAGTCCGATTAGCTTGGGCCATCCAGGTACTCTTCCTGTGTTCAACAAAGCGGTGATGAACTATGCCGTGAAGTTGGGTATTGCCTGTGATTGTACCATTCGTGAGCGCAATGAATTTGCACGTAAGAACTACTTCTATGCAGATTTGCCGAAGGGGTATCAGATTACGCAGGACACCACACCTATCTGTACCGAAGGATTTGTGCGTATCAAAGATGCCGAGGGCAATGACAAGATCATCAACCTGACCCGTATCCACATGGAAGAGGATTCAGGCAAGAGTGTGCACGACATCGACCCATTCAATACACTGGTGGACCTAAACCGCGCAGGTATCCCCCTATTGGAGATTGTATCGGAGCCAGAGATTAAGAACGGTGAGGAGGCCTACAGCTATTTGAGTGAGATCAGGAAATTGGTCCGTTATCTGGAAATTTCAGACGGGAATATGGAGGAAGGTTCGCTTCGTGCCGATTTAAACATCTCCGTTCGCAAGAAGGGTGCGACCAAATTTGGGACGAAGGTTGAGGTGAAGAATATGAACTCGTTCCGTAACGTACAGAAAGCCATTGACTTTGAGATTATTCGTCAGATTGATTTGATTGAATCGGGCGAAGAAATTCATCAGGAAACGCGCACCTACGATGCAGCGAAGAACATCACCATTGGACTTCGTTCAAAAGAAGATGCGCACGACTATCGCTACTTTCCTGAGCCAGATTTAGTGCCGGTGATGGTACCACAAAGCTATGTAGACAGTGTGCGTGAGAACATGCCGCCTCTGCCTTACGAGTTGTTTGTGAAGTACACAAAAGAATTGGGCCTTAGTGAATACGACGCCTATGTCTTGACTGATAGCAAGGCCTTTGCCCTCTACTTTGAAGAGGTCATTAAACATACGACCAATTACAAAGGAGCAACCAACCTTCTTATTGGCCCTGTGAAATCGTGGTTGAATGAGCAAAGCGTTGAGATTGAAGAATTCCCAATCGCACCTGCGGCATTGGCGAGCATTCAAACGTTAGTGGACGAAGAAAAAATTTCGATCTCTACGGCTACTCAGAAATTATTCCCAGCATTATTGGAAGATCCAACGGCTGATGCTGCTGCACTTTGTGAGGAAAACGGCTGGATCCAACAAGGCGATAGCGACCAGCTGCAAGCTTGGGTAGATCAAGCATTAGCTGCTTATCCAGAAAAGATTGAAGAATACCGATCTGGTAAAAAAGGACTCATCGGACTCTTCATGGGTGAGGTGATGAAATATAGCCGAGGCAGTGCAGACCCTAAAAAAGCAAGCGCCCTGTTGCGCGAGAAATTAGATGCGTAAGCTCTGGGCATTAATTGCAGGTATTGTTTTAGCTTCTTGTACTCAAGAAGGAGGTTCACTTATTCGCTTTGAGTTAGAAGAAACCGGTAGCTATGCGGTTCAGTACCGAGAAGCCGACGGTACGTTCACTGTGATTGACAGCCTCGACATTATCGGTAATGACGTCTTTGAGGTGGCTTTCGATACTATTCAAATGATCAGCTTTCTTCCTTTAGAAGGAGAATTGCCAGTAGTGCATGCGGTTGTTGGACCGAATACAAAAGAACTTACCATTTCCAAAGACGGCTTTATCTCGGGCGATGCAGAGAACAATTGGCTTGGGGAACAGCGTAAAATGCAATTGGATCTCATTGCTTTGATCGATAGTCTGGATGCCATCAAAACAACCTACAAAGACAGTACTACTTTTAAAGGATTACGTACTGTAGACAGCGTGTTTTTCGCATATGCAGATGGATACAGACAGCGCATTCTTGACAGTCTCATTGCTGTGCCAGGAAGGTTATCCAACGTAATGACCGTATTCCACAGGATTGGACAAAATCCAGTGTTAGAGTATGGCGTAGACCGCGAGGTTTTGCGTGGGGTGAATGATGCTTTAACTGTATCGGCACCCGCTTCAAATGATGTGCTTGCATTTAACATGTGGGTGGAAGAATTTGAAGAAACCTATGTTTTCACGGCTAAGGTGGCCGAGAACGCACAGAAGTTTGGTGTTGGCAGCCCATTTCCGGAATTTGCCTTGGAGACCCCTCAAGGCGAATTAGTTTCCCTTGGGCGCATGTCGCTAAAAGATAATCTTGTTGCCATATGGGCCTCGTGGTGCGTAGAATGTCGCAACGAGCTCAGATCTGTTGCTAAGACGCAGTCCATGAATAACTGGGTACTGCTTTCTATTGACGGTCTTCCGCAACAGCGCAGCCCACTAGGCGAATGGTACGAAGCTATTGTGACCGATGATCTTGGAGGTCAGCACCTGAGTGATCTCGGGGGTAGCCGTAGCATTATCATAGAGACCCTTGGCGTTCAAGAAATGCCGTTGTACTTCAAGGTGGAAAACGGTATCATTACCAAGCGTGTCAATAGAATAGAAGATTTATAATTACTAATAAAAAGCCGCTCCATAGGAGCTGCTTTTAGTTGTCAATTATTTCTTCTCAAGCACCAATCTTATATGCGCCAGGTGGTGTTGGCAGTGCCAAGCATACATCTGAACACTTTCTTTCATCGTATACTGTTTCTCTTCTTCTATATGGAAGTATGCTTTTTCCCAGCCAGTCTCTGTTATACCATTTAAGAAACTCACCCACTTTTCGTGCAAGCTTGCCAACAAAATGACACTGAGGAAAGGATCCGTCGTGTAGTCTGGTAAAGCAGCAAAAAGCGTTTGTGGATATCCAGGAACCTTTGGGGGCTCGGCTGAGGTCACCGCTAAACGTTGGCGGTTAAAACCGTTCATGTGCGAATCCGCCAGATGATGGACTACCTGACGTACAGTCCAACCGCCTTTTCTATAAGGTGTATCCCATTGCTCCTCGGTCAAAACCTTGGCAAACTCCATCAACTGCTTAGGCATACGACCAATAACGGCAATACAACCTTCTATGCGTTCCTCTCCCGGTTCTGATTCTATCGACGGTTTGCCGATAGGGTATTTTAAAAACTCTACATCCATGACGCAAAAATAACCCTTAAGGGCAAAAAAAAAGCCCCGCCGAGGCGGGGCTTTCTATCTATTTCGAAAAGATTAATGTGCAATCATCAAACGAGTGTAAGAATCTGCCTTGCCTTGAAGACCGATCACATACATGCCGTTACCAAGACCACTAACATTTACCTTAAACTGGTTCAAACCCGTAACAAGTGCATCTACATCCTGTGACAATACAGCTCTACCGTTAAGGTCAATAACTTCAATGGTGTACGTTCCTTCTGCAAGTGTTGCTTCAAGTGTAGTAGCATCATCTGCTGGGTTCGGGAACAACTTAATTGTCGCTTGCTCATCGATACCTGCTTGCTCCTCAATACCGATCGGACGTGTCGTCATCAAAGTAGTTGTCTGGAACGTTCCACGTCCAAACGTTCCGGCGAAAATATCGCCTTCCATTACGTCAGAATCGTCAGTACTGTTCTTATTCGTTCTGTACTGCTTCAATGTGAATACTGGAACTCTTGCCAAACCTGAATTATCAGCACCCCAAGTAGGGTTCAATACATTCACATTTGTAGTCGAGAAGATTCCGTATTCGGTTCCAATGATCGCATAGTTTGAATTCGCTTTGTCAAAAGTAGCAGCGTAGACTGGGAAGTTACCCAAGTTACCGTCCTTCACAGAGAACGTTGGGTTCGCTGATGTAGCATTACCACTGTAGTATACGAAGTTTTGGTTTCCGTAGTTACCTAGTGTTACCAATACGCGATCATTGTTATTTGGATCAACCGCAATGCTTGTTACATTACGACCAATAACTGAGTGTACTAGATCAACACTTACCGCTGTCGCCCCTGAATCTAAATCCGCAGTTCCATAGCTTCTTGCACCTTGCAAACCAGCAATGCGGTACACACGACCGTTGCTCGTTCCTACCCATGCATAGTTACCGTCTGCGCTCACCTCTACTGCCTGTGCACTTCCAGTGATATTAGCCAGTTTGTACCATGTAGGTGTATCCATGAAGTCCAAAGCTCCTCGTGTCATCCATACTGAACCACTGAAACCAACAATAAACATGCTGCTTACCGGGTCTTGGACAACTATGCTGTCACCCATTCCCAATGCATTTGGAAGCGTATAGTTGAACGGAAGGCCGTTCGTATTTGAACCTAAGCTTACTGTTGAACCCGCCGCATAGCTGACGTCTACCGTAGCAATAATCTCAGCTGCAGGTGAGCCGTTGAATACCACTGAGAAGTCTCCGGTGGTGGCATTGAATGTACCTGTACCGTCACCGGTCATGGTACCGCTAGCATCCGAAGAAATGACCAAAGTTCCACTTGTTACTTTGAATGTCGAAGCGTCCATGATTGCGCTCTCTTGCAATGGTTTTATGTTCGAAACGAATGTATCCTGACCAGCATTGGCAAAACCAAGTGAACGGATTGCCTCTTTCACCTTGAACTGAACTGAATCTGTGCTTAAAGCATCGTCGCTGTTCTCATACAAGTAGAACGGCGTCATCCACGAACCGATTCCTTGAGATGAGCGGCTGTCCCAGAATGAGCTGAAAGTTTGGCCCTTGTTTTCACTACGACCGATTCGTCCTTGTTGGTATTCCGTGAAGTAGATTTTTGGCACTAACCAAGAAACCGCTGAAAAACCTCCGTCTCCAGAGAATCCATCTACTGGTCCTAAAGAACGGCCTGTATTTGGCGTATTTCCTGAACCATCCATTACCCAACTTCCGTTGTCTTGAGTTCCACCAACTACGTAACGATCAGCAGAAATTCCAATGTTGTAGAACTGTGTAGTTGCATAGTTCTTATTCAACGTCTGCCATGTGTTGCCCGAATTGTTTGAATAGTAAATACCACCGTCATTAACGATGTACACTTTAGAGCTGTCTGTTGGATGCCAAACCACGTCATGGTTATCCGCGTGGATGTTGTAAGGACCGAAACCGTTTACTTGGTTCCAACCTTGTCCTTGCTCCCAACCCCACACGGTAATACCACCTACGATGATTCTATTTTTATTCGCTGCATCAACTCCAATCGATAAATCGTACTCACCTTGACATTGAGAAGAACAGAAAGGATCGAAGTATGTCGATTTCTGACCAATTTTTGTCCAAGTCGAGCCACCGTCAGTGGTGCGGTATACGCCTGCAAGAGCATTTCCTGAAGTGATATGAACGGTGTACACGTAATCTGCATCATCTTTAGCGGAAGCAAACATGATACGTCCACCGCTTCTAGGCAATCCAGTAGCACCTGCGTTTGACTTACTCACTTCTGTCCAAGTTGAACCACCGTCCGTAGACTTCATCGTTCTTCCACCTAGCGTTCCCCAAATGTTTCCACCTGCATCAATATGGATATCCCAACAAGTGCCCTGAGAACCGATACCCGTAATAGGATTAGACCATGTAGAGCCACCGTTGGTTGTTACTCGTACACCAGCATTAGTTGCCATATATACTTTGTCGTTGTCTGAAGGATCACAAACGATAGCACCGATAGAGCTAAAGTTTGCAGTGCTGCTCAACTGAGAAAATTCTGTTTCGTTCGCACCTTTTTTAAACACACCGGCACCTGGGAAACCTGAAGAGGTAGAGGCTCCATAACCTGTCGTCCAGTTGTTATATAGACCTTCTCCTGTACCGTAATACACATCACCACCTTTCGAGTAGGCAATGGTCATTACTGCTAAATTCTCTTGATCAGGATTTACTTCCGTCCAGCTCAATCCGGCGTTGTTGCTGTAGTACAAACCACCGCTTACGCTACCGGTGTAGATTTCGGAAGGATTTTGTGGATTAATTGCCAAACCTCTCGTACGGCCACCTCGGTTGTCTGGACCTCTTTCACCCCAAGTTAAACCGATACTACTTTCCGGCATATCCTTCAAGCTTTCGATAGCCGAAAGAACATCTTCTTGGTCAATTTCACCAGTTACTTGATTTGCACGAAGACCGTGCAAATAAGCAGCAGCACCTGCAGCACCTTGTTCGTTTTGTGTACGTGGAACGTAGGCTTCATTTGAAGGCAAGATTGCAAGTGATGTAATGGCGGCGGTTAAGAATGTGCCAGCAAGGGCGAATCGTAATCCTGTTTTCATGTAAAAACTCTGTTTTCTGTAAGTGTTAAAAATAAGGCTTGAACCTCATTATACCAAGTGCTTTTCAGCGTGATAAGAACTGCGTACCAACGGCCCGCTTTCCACATATCTAAAGCCCATTTCTAGCCCAATTTCTTTTAATTCTTCAAATACTTCGGGCGTAATAAACTCAACCACAGGCAAATGCTTTGGCGTAGGCTGTAAGTATTGTCCAAGGGTTAAAATATCTACATCTGCCTCACGGAGGTCTTTCATCGCATCAATCACCTCTTCTTTAGTCTCGCCAAGGCCCAACATTATGCCACTTTTCGTTCTATGAATACCATTGTCCTTCAGGTACTTTAGAACCATCAGGGAGCGATCGAATTGCGCTTGGATACGCACCTTACGAGTCAGTCGTCGTACAGTTTCCATGTTGTGACTCACAATTTCTGGATTCGCTTCAATGATACGGTCTACGTTGTGCAATTCGCCTTTAAAATCTGGAATAAGCGTTTCCATAGTTGTCTGAGGACTGATACGGCGGATGGCCTTTACAGTCTCAGCCCAAAGAATGGATCCGCCATCGGCTAGATCATCACGGTCAACGGAAGTAAGAACCGCGTGCTTCACTTTCATGAGCTTCACACTGCGAGCTACCTTCTCTGGCTCTTCCCAGTCTACGGTCTCAGGACGACCTGTTGCGACATTACAAAAACCACAAGAACGCGTGCAGATATTACCTAGAATCATAAAGGTCGCAGTACCCGCTCCCCAGCACTCGCCCATGTTAGGACAATGACCAGATTCACAGATGGTATGCAACTTGTACTTATCGACAAGACCACGTACGTTTTTGTAATTCTCACCTGTGGGCAGCTTTACGCGAAGCCATTTCGGCTTTTTCGTGCGACCCTTGAGGTCTTTTTTAATTTCAATTTTTGGTTGGTCTACCATATGTTATCAAACCATTGAAAACTATACTTGTTCAGCAAGACCGTGTTCTTTTCTCCAGTCATCGACAGTATCTTCTACCACACCGCTGTGCGAAGTATGGGCAGCCACCTTTCCCTCGTTCCACAGGATAAGTTGGGGACTTTCGTGACGTACACCGACCTCTTCTGCCAAGGCTAAACTCAAGCTACGTTGGGCGATTACATCTATGTATACCCAAGTCTCATTGTTTTTAACCTCCACCATATTTAACCTGCGCATTGCGAAAAGACTAACACTACATCGCGTACTGTGCTTGTAAAAGAATACAGGGGTGTTTAAAGCAAGAAGACCCGCAACATCTTGTAATGACTGCGGGTGCTCGAACTGAATTTTATTCGTCTCAGAAGGACGTTTATCCTTGTTGTGCAGGAACTTCAACATGTGAATATGAAGGACATTTTTCTGCTGTTCCACATGATGATAGTGCAAATAGCGCGGTAATCACCAGCGCTGCTCCAAGTACTTTTTTCATCTTCGTTACTTCTAGTTTTCGCTACATTGCGAGCGATAAAAATAACGTAGAATTCTCAATTTTCGTACTCAATGAGCAACTTCCTTTCAACAATGATTCCTGTCGAGTGGAAGGCATTCTGGAATGAGGAAATGAGCAAACCTTATCTCCGTAATCTCGATGCGTTTGTTGAGCAGGAATATGCCCAAGAGGTGTGTTACCCGCCACAAGAGGAGATTCTTGCAGCCATTTGTGGTTTACACCCCAAAAAGATCAAATGCATCATCATCGGTCAAGACCCGTACCATGGACCAGGACAAGCCAATGGTTTAGCATTCTCGGTAACGCCAAAAACCAAGATTCCACCATCACTTAAAAATATATTTAAGGAATATTGCGAAGATCTAGGGCACTCCCACCCAAGAAGTGGAGATTTAAGTCCATGGAAGGAAGACGGCGTTCTATTGATTAACACAGCATTGACTGTACGGCAGCATCAAGCGGGCTCGCACACTAAAAAAGGATGGGAAATCTTTACCCTTGAACTCATTAAATACGTGCTTCAAAACTCCAAGAATGCCGGATTCATATGCTTCGGTGCTCCTGCCTCAAAATTGGCTAAAAAAGTAACGGCAACATTGTTGGTAGAAAACAGAACTCTCATTGAAACGCCGCATCCATCGCCACTCAGCGCTTATCGAGGATTTTTTGGTTCCAAACCGTTTACAAGATTTAATAATGAACAGCGCAAAAAAGGGCTAGAAATCGTACATTGGGAATTGCCTACAACAGCGCAGCAATCACTATTCTAATAATTCATTTTACAGCCTTTTCCAATGACTACGATAGGTGTTGTTTTTGCCGTAATCAACTTAATTGCAGTAGTTCTACTCATTTTTAAATTTCGAGGAGCTGCTTCCGAATCGGCATCAAGTTCTGGTGATTTGCCCGGCTGGGCCAGTGACCAAATGAAAGAATTAAGAAATTCTCTTGAAAGCAAAGAGTCCGAGCTGGAGCAAACTAAAGCATCTTTAACAGCATTACAGGTTCAAACAGCCCAGCAAATCAGTTCACTGGAAGCTAAACTCAAGGCGGCGGAAGAAAAATTGGACGATCAATCAAAAAACTTTGAAGAACAAAAAGCGCAGGCTAAAGCTGATAAAGAGGTGATGGCAAACGAATTCAAGGTTTTGGCGGAAAAAGTCCTTGAAGAGAAATCAAAACAGTTCAAGACCACCAATACTGAAGAATTGGACAAGCTACTTGCACCCTTCAAGCAGAAGCTGGTTGATTTTGAGGCAACGGTAAAAGAAAACCATAAAGAAGAACTCAAAAACACCTCTGCATTGATGGAGAATATCAAGGCACTGAAAAACATGAACGACCAGCTCAGCGCAGAGGCGAGCGGTCTAGCCAAAGCATTACGAGGCGACACGAAAAAGCAGGGGAATTGGGGAGAATTCGTCTTGGAACGTGCATTAGAAATGAGCGGACTCACCAAAGACAAGGAATTCTTCGTTCAAAACAGTGAAACTACAGAAGACGGTCGTCGTCTTCAGCCAGATGTCGTTATACAGTTACCGGAAGAGAAGAAAATCATTGTGGATTCAAAGGTATCTCTAGTCGCTTGGGAAGCTTATGTCAATGCGGAGAACGAGGAAGATGCGCTCAAACATATGAAGGCTTTGATTTTGAGTATTCAGACGCACATCAAACAATTAAGCGAGAAAGATTACCCGCAGCTTTATGACGGTGCGACTCCGGAGTTTGTTTTATTGTTTATTCCTATCGAAGCCGCATTTATGGAAGCCACAAAGTTTGACGGTGGCTTGTACGAATTGGCTTTCTCTAAGAAGATCATCTTGGTATCTACTTCTACCCTGCTCGCAACATTGAAAACTATTGCCATGGCATGGAGGCAAGAAAAACAAACGCGAAATGTTATTGAAATTGCCGAGGCTGGCGGAAAACTGTATGATAAATTTGTTGGCCTAAGCGAAGACTTGACCAAGCTCGGACAACAGTTCAATACCGCACAGAAAACTTACCAAGATTCCATGAATAAGATGGTGGAAGGTAGAGGCAATCTAATCAGTCAAGTAGAACGCTTGAAAAAACTTGGCAGCAAGACTAAAAAAGAATTGGACAGCAGGATTGTTGATCGTGCAAATCTCGGAGAATTCTCTGACGAACAGTCCCATAAATCTCTAGACAGCTAATGGCAAACGACCAACTCATCTACGGCTTAAGGCCGATATTACAAGCAGTGCAAGATGGACAGACCCTTGATAAAGTCTTTTTACAAAAAGGCATCGGCGGTCAGCTCTACACCCAACTAGAAGGGACCCTTAGAGACCGAGGTGTTGAGCCTAAGTACGTCCCTGTAGAAAAACTTAATCGACTCACCCGAGGCAACCACCAAGGTGCTGTAGCGTTTTTAAGCCCCATCGACTTCTATGATCTAGAAGAAGTGATCGTCAAAGTCATGGACGAAGGTCGAAAGCCTCTTATCCTTGCGTTAGATCGAATAACAGATGTTCGGAACTTTGGAGCCATCGCTCGCTCAGCAGATTGTACTGGTGTTGATGCTATCGTATTGCCGAAAAACGACAGTGCCCCTGTGAGTGCTGATGCAGTGCGGACTTCAACGGGAGCTTTACTTGAAATTCCTGTTTGTAAGGTAAATCACATGAAAGATGCGGTATTTGTAGCTCAGAGCCTGGGCTTAAAAATCATCGCTGGGACTGAAAAGACCGAGACGCCGATGTATGAAGCTCCTTTTGCAGATCCTTGCATGCTGATTATGGGTAACGAAGAAACCGGTGTACACAAGAGTCTATTACAAATGGCCGATGCCAAAGCCCTGATACCAATGAGAGGGCAAATTAACTCACTTAATGTAAGCGTTGCTACTGGAGTACTTCTCTACGAAGCAGTGCGTCAAAGAGGATAGCATGAAAAAGGCATTGCTGCTACTTTTTACCGCGATGAGCATTTCGGTTTTTGGCCAATTCAATTGCCAAAGCACCAAATTGAATCCACTACCCCTGCAGAGCAATGCTCCGATCAACTATAATTCCCGTTCAGATACAGCCGATCTTGTTCAGCTAAAATTGACCATTGATTCTAGAGACTTTTCCAACGGTCAACTCACGGGAATTGCCGAATATCAATTGGGTGCAAAATTGCCCTTCTCTACCTTACGATTCGATCTTTTGGGATTTACTGTTGACAGCATTGTATCACTCAGTGGTCCATTAAATTTCTCGCAGCAAGGCGAACACGTTATCGTGAATACATCTGCGTTTGCTGGCCAGACCTTACACTGGAACTTTTATTACCACGGCTCGACCACTAAGGACGCTAGTGGCTGGGGAGGCATTCACCACGACGGCGCTTATCACTACAACCTCGGAGTAGGATTTGCTGCCAATCCACACGTTTATGGGCGCAGTCTGTTTCCATGCTTTGACAGTTTTGCTGAGAAGAGCACCCTTGATGAGATGAACATTATCACGCCTTCAGGCAAAGTGGGTCTAAGCAACGGTATTTACGTAGGTACTGATACACTGAGTAGTGGAGATTTAGTTTGGCGTTGGGAAGGACAGGCACCTATCCCCTCCTATTTAGTGAGTATGGCTGTTTCTGATTATTTCAAGCAAAGCTGGACCCACGATGGACGACCATTTGAAATCTATGGAAGGGCCCAAGACACAGCCAACATGACGGCAGGATTTGTCAACCTTAATGATATCTATGACGCTTTTGTGGAGGAGTTCGGTCCTTACCGATTTGAAAAAGTAGGCTATGCATTGACTATAACAGGTGCGATGGAACACGCCGGGATGATTCATTTACCACGCACCTTGGCGAACGCCAACCTTAGCGGCGAAGATATCATTGCCCATGAGCTGGCCCATATGTGGTTTGGAAATGCCATCACCACCAAAACGGCCGAGGATATGTGGATAAATGAAGGCTTTGCTGAATTTGGTTCGCATTTCTATGAGGAGAAAGTTTATAGCCGTTCAAAATATGTTCAGACGGTCCAGAATAACCAGGCGCTCGTTCTGAAACAAGCTCGTCAAAACGACGGTGGACATTTGGCACTGAGCGGTGTCAATCAAAATCAAACCTACGGTACGCACACCTATCAAAAGGGCGCCATGGTTGCCCATAACCTTCGTGAATTCTTGGGAGACAGTCTCTTTAGTCATGCGTCCAAAGAACTAATAGCGGGAAATACTTTTGGAAATTACGACGCTGCCGGCTTCAAGAGCTCTTTTGAAGGCTCTACAGGGATTTCGCTAGAAAATTTCTGGAACGATTGGGTATACAACCCTGGTTATCACGGCGCTTGGGTAGAGTTAAACTATCCAGAAAATGCGGATTGGAGCAATACCAACAAGCAGGTCAATATTCACCACCTAAGCGCGCACACAGGAAATTACCACGCTTCACAAGAGACTACACCATTAGTTGTATATAAGCACAGCTATAATTACGGCTATGGCGGTAAAGTTGTTTTGGACAATTCTTCGGATTACCCCGCTTCAAGTGCAGATTCAACCTTTACTTCACGATCGATGAATTTAGGGCCAGGTCAAGATTTTTGGCTCAGTACTAATGATAGTGCAGAATCCTTAGGTACCTCGGTATATGACACATTCAAATGGGCAGACCTAAACGGTACTAAAACATTGCCTAGAACAGGAGTTAAAATCACTCCCCAACCCAACACAGCTGGTCTTAATGGTACATTTTACGTTTGGCACCATTACACGGCAGGTAATTACCCAAGTAATGGAGCCACTAGCAGAGATCATTTTTATTTCATAGGATATGAAGGAAGCCATGATCCACCGATTGATTATGAGACCGAATTGCCATTCGAGGTGACCATCTCCTTCAATACCAATGAGAACAACGGGGGATTAGACGGCGATTTAAACGGATTACCGGGTAGTCAAATGACTGTGGCCGAAAGTCCGAACCTCAAGTGGAAGACTGGAGTACCGATAGCCAATGCGACTACACAGGCCTTAGGCAATACCGGAGTTGGTAATATTCGCTTCAGACCGCAGCACGTTGCGCGTTACTACTATGTCGCAAATACCTCAACCTTATCGCTCGAAGAAACTCATGGACAAGGATTTAAGGTCTTTCCAAATCCCACTAATGGGTATTTAAAAATTGAAAGTTCGTTGGACCAAAAAGAATTGGCCTATGAAATCAGTGATCTTAAAGGTCGGTTAATTACTTCGAGCACAGTTTCTCACGAAAACGGCTACAGCCAATTGGCCTTGCCCCCTTCCCTAGCTACGGGCACCTATATCTTAAAATGTGAAGCGGGTATTGCGAAGTTCTCTGTACGCTAAGATAGCCTTAGCCTGAAGACCTAGTCCAAAATCAACATAACGGGACAATGATCGCTGCCCATTACATCATTTAAGATTTGTGAATCCTGTACTCGGCCCATGAATCCTGCACTGACCATAAAGTAGTCCAATCGCCAGCCAACATTTTTCGCACGAGCACCACCGCGGTAACTCCACCAGCTGTATTTGACCGTATCCGGATACAACGTTCTGAAAGTATCTACAAAACCAGCTTCAATCATCGTCGTCATGCCGTCAATCTCAGCTTGTGTATAGCCAGGTGTTTTGTTGTAATTCGATTTTGGATTCTTCAAGTCTATCGCTTGATGCGCAACATTCAAATCGCCACAAACTACCACAGGCTTTTTCTCCTCCAACTTTTTTAGGTACGCCAAGAATGCTACATCCCATTCCTGGGTGCGGTAATCCAAACGCTTGAGTCCTGAACTCGAATTTGGGACATAAGTGGTCACGTAGTAGAAATCCTCATATTCCGCAGTAATCGCTCGACCTTCGTTGTCGTGTTCGGGTATACCTATACCCATAACCACCGAAATAGGCTCAGTCTTGGAAAGAATGGCTGTTCCACTATACCCCTTCTTCTCTGCGCTAAAGGCATAAATATAGTAGCCCTGGAGATCTGCTAATGCCTCTTTTACTTGCTCTGGCGTGGCCTTGGTTTCTTGCAACCCTACTACGTCGCAATCCAAGCGATGAAGATCTTCAATCAAAGTTTTACCTGCAGCGGCACGAACGCCATTCACATTAAAAGAGAGTAATTTCATTTACATATTTCGTCTATACTGTCCACCGACTTCGAACAGCGCATTAGTAATCTCGCCCAAAGAACAGTGCTTGGACGCTTCCATTAATTCGTCAAATATATTGGCATTATTTACGGCAGCATCTTGAATTCTTGAAATACTTTCTTGGGCCAATTCTACTTTTCCTTCGTGCAAAGCTTGAAGCATTCCAATTTGATATTCCTTTTCCTCTACTGTAGCGCGAATAACCTCCGCAGGAACAATGGTTGGGGAACCCTTTTTGTTCAAGAAGGTATTGACTCCGATTATCGGGAATTCCCCGGTATGCTTCAACATCTCATAGTGCAAGCTCTCCTCTTGAATCTTTCCACGCTGGTACATCGTCTCCATGGCACCTAGAACGCCGCCTCGTTCTGTAATGCGGTCAAACTCCTGTAAAACGGCCTCCTCGACCAAATCTGTCAATTCCTCAATAATGAAGGCACCCTGAATAGGATTCTCATTTTTCGCCAAGCCCAATTCCTTGTTGATGATCAACTGGATGGCCATCGCACGGCGCACACTCTCCTCTGTCGGCGTTGTTATCGCCTCATCGTAGGCATTTGTGTGCAGCGAATTACAGTTGTCGTAAATGGCATACAACGCCTGAAGTGTCGTACGGATATCATTGAAATCAATCTCTTGGGCGTGCAAACTGCGGCCCGAAGTCTGAATGTGGTACTTCAACATTTGTGAACGCGCATCGGCCCCATACTTGTTCTTCATGGCATTAGCCCAAATACGACGTGCCACTCGACCTATGACCGCATATTCCGGATCAATTCCATTCGAGAAGAAGAAACTCAAGTTTGGCGCGAACTTATCGATGTCCATTCCACGGCTCAAATAGTACTCCACGTAGGTAAAGCCGTTGGCCAACGTGAACGCCAACTGGGTGATCGGGTTCGCACCTGCTTCCGCAATATGGTATCCTGAGATACTTACGCTGTAAAAGTTTCGAATTTGCCACTCGATGAAATAACTCTGCACATCGCCCATCAAACGAAGGGCAAACTCAGTCGAGAAAATACACGTGTTTTGTGCCTGGTCTTCCTTGAGAATATCCGCTTGCACGGTACCGCGTACAGTATTCAAAGTCCTGGCCTTGATCTTTCCATAGGTTTTGGCGTCGAGAACCTCATCACCGGTAACTCCTAGCAATAGCAATCCTAGGCCATCATTGCCTTCGGGCAGCTCTCCTTGATACGCTGGGCGGGCAATACCGCGGTCGTCGTATTTAGCTTTCTTTACCGCTTCTACCTTAGACTCCAATCCATGCTCTTTGATGTAGATCTCACATTCCTGATCCACGGCAGCATTCATGAAGTAGGCCAAGAGCATTGGTGCCGGACCGTTAATGGTCATTGAAACCGATGTTGTTGCATCTGTGAGTCGGAAACCGCTGTACAGCTTCTTCGCATCGTCTAGACAACATATGCTTACCCCAGAATTCCCAATCTTCCCATAGATATCGGGGCGTCTGTCCGGGTCATTACCATAGAGCGTAACACTATCAAAGGCCGTCGACAGTCGTTTGGCCGGCATTCCTAAACTCACGTAATGGAAACGTTTGTTCGTACGTTCTGGGCCGCCTTCCCCTGCAAACATTCGCGTCGGGTCCTCGCCTTCACGCTTGAACGGATAGATACCCGCAGTATATGGGTATTCACCCGGTACATTTTCTAACAACAACCAACGAAGAATATCTCCCCAGCTGCGGTATTTCGGCAATGCCACTTTTGGAATCTGTGTGTGAGATAAACTCTCCGTGTGGGTTTTGATGTTGATGTCCTTGCCTCGAACTTGGAAGGTGTACACCGGGGCCTTGTAGCGCTTGACCGTTTGATCCCACTGCTGAAGCTTTTCCCAATGATGCGGATCTAGGTCCATCTTTATGCGGTCAAAGCTCGCTTGCAGTTGGTCTTTGAGCTCCTTATCCTCTAAGATCTCAATGGAGCGGTGCAAGGCATATAGTTTGTCTGCGACCTCAATCTGCGCTCTTATTTGCTCGCGGTGAATGCGGTGACTTTCAGAAATCTCACTGAGGTAACGCGTGCGTTTCGGCGGGATGATGAATATCTTCTCACTCATCTCACCGGTAATTTCGAAACTGCTCTCAAACCCGGCATTGGCCTTGGTATTAAGCATTTCGATGATGGCTTTGTACAAGCTGTTGGTACCCGGGTCGTTGAACTGACTTGCAATGGTACCAAATACCGGCATGCCTTCCGGATCTGCCTCCCAGAGGTTATGATTGCGTTGGTACTGCTTCTTGACATCACGCAGGGCATCCAAGGCGCCGCGTTTATCAAATTTGTTCAAGGCAATGAGGTCGGCAAAATCCAACATATCAATCTTCTCTAGCTGCGTCGCGGCACCATATTCCGGCGTCATAACATACAAGCTGGCATCGCTATGGTCTAGGATTTCTGTATCACTTTGCCCAATTCCCGAAGTTTCAAGAATAATTAGGTCGAATCCGGCCACTTTCAAAATGTCCAAAGCATTTTGCACATGAGCACTCAGAGCCAAGTTCGCTTGGCGCGTAGCCAAGGAACGCATGAATACATTACCATGCTTGATGGCGTTCATGCGAATGCGGTCGCCCAACAAGGCACCGCCTGTCTTTCTCTTCGAAGGATCAACTGATACTACCGCAATTCGCTTATCATTGAAATCCATAGTAAAGCGACGAACCAGCTCGTCGACCATTGAGCTCTTTCCTGCCCCGCCCGTACCGGTGATACCGAGAATAGGCGTTTTAATAGTCTCTGCCTTGGCAGTAATCAGTTCTATTTCCTTTGCGTGTTGTTCACCACAATTCTCAGCTGCACTGATCCATCGTGCGATTGTTGCATGGTCTGCTTCTGCAAGAGCATCTATTTTGCCCGGGATCTCTTCGCCAACCAAAAAATCAGATTTCTCAACGAGGTCATTGATCATGCCCTGCAATCCCATCTTACGGCCGTCGTCTGGATGGTAAAGTCGAGTTATTCCATAAGCATGCAACTCTTCTATCTCTTCTGGCAAGATGGTACCGCCTCCACCACCAAAAATCTTGATGTGGCCGGCACCTTTTTCTTGCAATAGATCGTACATATATTTGAAGTACTCAATGTGCCCGCCTTGGTAAGAGGTCATGGCGATGGCATTGGCATCTTCTTGAATGGCTGTATTGACTACCTCCTCAACGGAGCGGTCGTGGCCGAGGTGTATGACCTCACATCCGGTACTTTGAATGATGCGACGCATGATATTAATGGCTGCATCATGACCGTCAAAGAGCGAAGCTGCAGTAACGATGCGCACCTTGTTTTTTGGTACGTACGGAGCTGGGGTATCCATGAATCTATGATGTATTTGGGTCCTTAAAGATACATCAGAAGTGCCAATGATTCTTTTGCTATCTTCACGGCAAACCCAAAAAACATGAAGGTCTTTCAGTCTCCTTTTTTCTATTTACCCACGGTAGTTCTAATCGCTATAAGTAATGACCTCCAAGACATTGGTTTATGGCAACGAATGGCCGTTGCAGGATTCATTGCAATTATCGCTTTGGGTATGGGAATCAAAAACTTGAAAAGCCGCCTAAGCATGCTTGAAATTCTGGCTTTTGGATTAGTCGCTTGGCCTTTGGTGAAACTTGGAAGTGTTAATGCGCCGAGTGAACTTTACGGCCACATCGCGCGGATGTCCTTACTATTTGGGACAATGGTCATTTCGGCAGAGGCATTTCGTAACGACGAAAAAGGCACTTTAAAAGCCTTTGGTATCGGTGCCCAATTCGCGCTTTTAATCGCCGCCTTAAGTATTCTACCTTCCTTGGGAGAAGCATATAAAGAAGGTGATATCTATTTAGCCAGCGGTAAGCTCTTTGCGCATAAAAACTACGCAGCGGCTACTTTATTGATGCTGATCCCTGCCGCTCTTGCGGTGCGTCTTCCTGAAACATTAGGAACTTGGCTGCAAAGAATCGCCGTTGGATTAGCATTGTTTGAAATCCTCTTTTTAAGAACCCGCGGTGTGTGGCTTGCAGCAGCCTTAATGGCATTAGTAGCAGCAGGCGTTTATGCCGCGCAGAAAGATAGTACTTACCGCAACCAAAGTTTAATTGCTCTTGCAGTACTTGTCGTAGGTGTGGGCATCGCAATTGTTTTAGGTGGGGCTGAAAAGGCGTTCGACAGTAGCACTATCCAGAGCAGGATGCACTATTGGAAGGCTTCAAAGGAAATGTTCTTAGACAACCCTATCTCTGGAGTGGGCGGCGGTCAATGGAAAATTGAATACCCCGCAACAGGACTTAAGGGGACCAATGAAAGTGTTATGAATGGCACTACCTCCATACTAAGACCGCACAATGATATTCTTTGGTTGTTGAGCGAGACAGGAATTGGAGCCCTATTTTTTATGGGTATGATGCTTTTGGCACTACTCCACTTATTGAAGACGAAGGAACAGTTACTCTTTGGCTTAACCATAGTTGCATTCGGTGCATACGGCTTCGGTGAATTTCCACTTGAAAGGACGACGCTTCTTATTCCCTTTGCAGTGGCTATGGGCTATTTAGCAAGCCGAAGCAAATCCATTTACGAAGGAGGAAAGCCACTTTCTCTGGGAGTATCTGCAGTAGCTCTGGTCTTTGCGGTTGCAGTGAGTGTGGCAAGAGTAGGCGGAGAAAAGGAAGCAGCACAAGCTTTAGATGGATATATGAAGCGTAACACTCGTGCTATGGTGCAAAACAGTATTGCTGCCACTGGGACTTTCTTCGAAATGGATATTTACAACAATCCAATGCCGTATTTCGAAGGGCTTGGAATCTTGATCTCTGGTGGTCAAAAACCGAATGCGAGTATACTTAAAAAGAGTGCAGCAGCTTTTGAGCAAGCTCTTGAAATTCATCCTAATCATATTTTAAGTTTGAACCAATTGGCCCAGATTCGAAGGATTGAAGGGAATTATGCCGAGGCAAGCCTATTGTACAATCAGGTACTAACGATTAGTCCAAGAAATACTAGTGCAGCGCTACGCCTTGCAGAGGTTGAACGCGTTCGAGGTAACATTTACGCTTCGATGAATGCACTGAAAAAATTGGATAAGAAGTATACTCCTCAGAATCTAAATGGGCTAGGAAGGGAAGCAACACAAACCTTACAAGCATTTGCTGCAATGAGTAGCCCACGGCCAGCTTCACAGCGTTTACACCGTAAGCTTCAAGGTCAAAAACCAGGTAAAATGTGGCAGATCTGGTCCGAATCAAGGAAAAATTAAACGCTTGAAACAAGATTTGTAAAATATTTGGCACCGCTTTTGCGTTACCAATAGAAGTACTACATTAGCATTATGCAACAGCAATTTATTCATACAGCAACCTTTAATAACCGCATTTATGTGTGGAAGGGTTGTGTATACAATATTGTGAAGGCATAGAGATTTAAATTATACAACCCAGAATATAGAAAGCGCCTTCACCATGTGAGGGCGCTTTTTTTATGTCTACAATTTGAACGAAATGAAAAATTTCTTCACCACCGTAAGAAAAGCAGGTCCGTTAAAAACGAGAAAGCAATTGAGCATCAATGGCAACATGGTTGATACTCAAGGAATGCTCACCGTTTGGAATCTTATGGATACCATGAACGAAATCAAAAGCGAACGTCTCGAAGCATTAATGCTTGATGATCGTTACCGCGATAAGGTGAAGAACATTGATTTAAAGCTCTACAGCAATGCACAGTTAGGTGAAGATTTACTCGTAGAGAGCAACTTCGCTCCAAATGGAAAAAAACAGGTAGATCTGAAGGTTTATGTAAGTAAACGGGCCAAAGGAGAGCCTGCAAGAAGAGTTTGTAAAGCGGTATATACGCTTGCCATTGAGGCAAAATAGTATGGAGAATGGGCTCGTTTTGATGTGAGTGTTTGTGGTTATTTATTCGAAGGCCCATTCATGCAGGTAGTTGTACCCCTGCAATCAAAAAGCCCGGCGCTGCGCGCCGGGCTTTTATGTTATAAAGTCCTTTGAATTGCCCTTTCAAGCCAGAGAAGCACTTCTGAAATATCCGCATCCTTCTCAGTGAGATGGATAGCATGCGAACACATACTCCCCGCTTTCATGTGTTGCAGATTTCCTATTGGCTCCTGCCCTTTTATGTTGATCCAAACTTCGAACCTACCCTTGGTGGCTGGCACTAAACACGCCACTTGCTTTGAGGTCCGAATGCTATAATACTTCTTCTTACCGCTGAGCTCAAATTCCAAACCCGTGGCTTGCAAGCCCTCAACGATGCGTTCGTGCAAAGGTTTCCAATGCTTCTTCCCCTTAAAGACGCTATCCTCTACTTGGCTATCATCCATATGCAAGGAAGTATTCTCCTTGGTCAAGTGAACGACCATATTCGCATGTCCGTGACCAATACCGAATTCCTCTTTCAAGCGCTTGACATTGGCCATGTGCTTCGGCTCGTTCCAAGAGCGGACCATATCTACCCAATACGAAATCGGCTGGCCCGTTTTCTTCTCGAGTCCTGCAATGTGGCTAAGAATTCCGGCGTTTAGGTCTTGGCTCATCGCTATCCTTTTAAGGCCTCTAAGCGTTGCGTGATTAAGGCTATTTTACCTTCAGCATCCGCTTGCTTTTTACGTTCCGAGGCAACAACAGCATCAGGTGCGTTAGAAACAAAGCGCTCATTACTTAGTTTTTTCTCGACGCTCTTCAAGAATCCTTGTGTGTAGGACAATTCCTCTTCTAGCTTGGCAATCTCATCATCAACGTTCACGAAGGCATCGGCCGGGATGGTGTAATTGATACCTCCAACTACAAAGCTGAACGCGGATTTCTTCACTTCGCTTACGATTGCAATCGCCTCAACATTGGCAAGCTTCATAATGAGTGCGTCGAAGGCTGGGTCGTGTGCCGTATCCTCGGCAATCTCGATGGTCAACACCACTTTCGGAGCAATTCCATTTTCATTGCGTACCGTACGAACACCACTTACGACTTCAGCGAAGTGCGCATATGATTTTAAGATCGCCTGATCTTCAACTTTGAGGGTAGGCCAAGCGGCAAAGTTGATGGTCTCATCTGTTTCGCGCTCTGCGAGGTTCTGCCATAATTCTTCCGTAATGAACGGCATGAACGGGTGCATGATTTCCAACAGTGTGTTGAAGATTGATTTGGTCGCATCTAACGCTTCCGCTGATATTTGCTCGCCCTTCGCAGGTTTCACCATTTCTAGGTACCACGAACAGAAATCGTCCCAAACCAGCTTGTAAGTCGTCATCAACGCCTCCGACAATCGGTATTTTTCAAAGCTGCTTTCTAGCTCTACAAGAGCTTCACCAATGCGGTTGCGCATCCATTGTACCGAAAGCGATTCTGAAGCACTCATACCCTTGGCACCAGCTTCCCACATGCCTACCAAACGGAAGGCATTCCACACTTTATTTGCGAAGAAAGATCCTTGAGAACAGAGGTCTTCGTCAAACAATAAATCGTTCCCAGCAGGCGCCGTCATAAGCATACCTACACGAACACCGTCAGCACCGTATTTATCGATAAGATCTAGCGGATCCGGACTATTGCCCAGGGATTTCGACATCTTACGACGCTTCTTATCACGAACCATACCGGTGAAGTACACATCCTTGAACGGGCGCTTTCCTTTGAACTCGTACCCTGCCATAATCATTCGGGCTACCCAGAAGAAAATGATATCCTGTCCAGTAACCAGTGTATTGGTCGGATAGAAATAATCTTCCTCCTCCTGGTTTCCAGAGAATACGCTGTACGGCCATAGCCAAGAACTAAACCACGTATCCATGACATCTTCGTCTTGGTGTACCGCATCAGTACCGAGGGCTGCAACGGCTTCTTCTTTGGTCTTACACACGGCTACATTGCCCTGTGTATCGTACCAAGCAGGAATGCGGTGTCCCCACCAAAGCTGACGTGAAATACACCAATCCTTGATATTCTCCATCCAGTAGAGGTAGGTCTTCTCAGCGTGCGGCGGATGTAGAGTAATGTCTTTTGTTTTTACTCCGTCAATGGCCGGCTTGGCCAAATCTGACATCTTCAAGAACCACTGCATACTCAAGCGCGGCTCAATCACTGCATCGGTACGCTCGCTGCGTCCGACTTTATTTCTAAGATCCTTGGTCTCAACCAACAGACCTGCCTCTTCTAGGGCTTTGGCAACTTTTTTGCGCGCATCGAATCGATCCAAACCGGCAAATTCACCGCCGTGCTCGTTCAGTGCTGCGTGTTGATCGAATACATCGATGACTTCCAAGTTGTGCTTCTCGCCCAACATTTGATCATTCGTATCGTGTGCTGGAGTCACCTTTAGTGCTCCCGTACCAAACTCGATATCCACGTACTCGTCAAAAACAATCGGTACCGCGCGTCCTACTAAAGGAACAATAGCCTTCTTGCCTTTCAAATGCTGGTAGCGCTCATCTTCAGGATTTACACATACCGCAGTATCACCAAAAATGGTTTCAGGACGCGTCGTTGCCACTTGCAAAGCCTCATCTGATCCTTCGATATTGTAGGTCATGTAGTACAGGCGGCTGTTCTCCTCCTTGTGGATGACTTCCTCATCCGATACTGCCGTAAGTGCTACTGGATCCCAGTTCACCATACGCAGACCCCGGTAAATCATGCCTTTCTGGTGCAAGTCGATAAATACATCGATTACTTGCTCGCTTCGCACTTCGTCCAAAGTAAACGCCGTACGGTCCCAATCGCAAGAAGCTCCAAGGCGGCGCAACTGCTTGAGAATTATACCGCCGTATTCGTCGGTCCAATCCCAGGCGTGTTTCAAGAAATCCTCGCGCGACAAATCTGACTTTTTAATGCCCTGCTCACGCAGGCGTTTAACCACCTTGGCTTCAGTTGCAATAGACGCATGGTCGGTACCCGGTACCCAACATGCGTTCAAACCAAGCATGCGAGCACGACGAATGAGAACATCTTGAACGGTATTGTTAAGCATGTGTCCCATGTGAAGTACTCCTGTGACGTTTGGCGGCGGAATTACAATTGTATACGGCTCTTTATCAGATACTTCGGCATGAAAGTATTTGTTGTCTAGCCAGTGGCTGTACCACTTAGATTCAATTTCTCCCGGGGTATATTTTCCAATTTCGCGCATGGAAGTCGTTCTAATTATAAGTTGCAAAAATAAGCGCCTGCACCCATCCAATGAACCCATAGGCTAAGAGATTGTTAATTTCCTTTGAAAGCCAGCGCTTTCGAAGTACATTTGAAACTCTCAAACAATGAAATTGAACATGAAAAAATTTATCCTATCCCTAGCTGTAGCGCTGTTCGGATTCGCTGCACAGGCGCAAGAGCAACCTACAGATGGTGCAAAAATCCAATTCGCTGAGAAAGTGATCAACTACGGTAAGATCGAAAAAGGTGCAAATGGAACTCGTGTATTCAAATTTAAAAACGAAGGTACAGAGCCGTTGGTTTTGAATTCTGTTCGAGCATCTTGTGGTTGTACTACTCCAAAATGGACGCGTGAACCAATCGCTCCCGGTGCAGAAGGCGAGATTACTGTAAAATATGACACCAACCGCATGGGTAATTTCCACAAGACCGTTACGGTGAACTCAAACGCATCAAACCAAACGGTTGTTCTCACCATCAAAGGTCAAGTGATGAACCCAGAAGCTCAAAAAAGCACACCAACTAAACAAGGCGGTAGTGTGATTGCCAAATAAGGCAGGATTACGTCCCAATAATTTAAAGAAAGCCCCGTATTTTTGCGGGGCTTTTTTAGTACCAAAACAAACAGCAATGCCATCAATTTCGAAGAAAGGCTCCAGCATGCCTTCCAGCCCTATCCGCAAATTAGTTCCGTTCGCAGAACAAGCTGAGCGCAATGGTAACAAGGTGTACTATCTAAATATTGGGCAACCCGATATTCAGACACCTCTGGAGGCACAGCAAGCCATTAAAGAGGCTAAAGTGCCTGTGTTGGCCTACAGCCATAGCGCAGGTTTTGCTTCCTTGAGAGAAGGACTGTCGAAATATTACCACGGTAAGAATCTTCCGGTAAACACCGATGAAATCATTGTAACCACAGGAGGATCAGAAGCTTTATTGTTCACTTTTGGATCTGCAATGGATGAAGGTGATGAAATTATCATCCCAGAACCCTTCTATGCCAACTACAATGGTTTTGCTACAGCAAGTGGTGTGAAAGTCGTAACGGTCGAAGCCAATATTGAAAATGGTTTTGCCCTGCCGCCTGTGGAATTGTTTGAGCAGGCCATCACCGAAAGAACGAAAGGCATTCTCATTTGTAACCCAGGTAATCCAACCGGGTACTTGTACAGCAAAGAAGAGCTCGAGCAACTAAAAGAAATCGTACTTAAACACGACTTGTTCCTAATCGCTGATGAAGTGTACCGAGAGTTCACCTACGACGGCGAAGCTCACCACAGCATTCTTAGCATGGAAGGTCTTGAGAACAACGCTATAGTTGTGGACAGCTTTTCAAAACGCTACAGCATGTGTGGTGCAAGAATAGGTTGTTTAGTCAGCAAGAATAAAGACTTTATGGCGACTGCGATGAAGTTTGCACAAGCCAGACTTTCACCGCCTACTTATGCACAGATTGCCAGTGAAGCTGCATTAAAAACGCCACAGCGCTATTTTGACGAGGTAAATGCAGAATATGTAGAACGTCGTAATGTATTGGTCGAAGGACTCAACAGCATTGACGGAGTTTTCTGTCCAAAGCCCAAGGGCGCATTTTACGCAGTAGCTTCTTTCCCCGTGGAAAGCGCTGAACACTTTGCGCAGTGGCTATTGAGCGAGTTCAATCATGAAGGTAAAACATTGATGATGGCCCCTGCGGCGGGCTTTTACGCCAAACCAGAATTAGGAGCGAATCAAGCGCGTCTAGCCTATGTTTTAAATACAGAAGCGTTAATGGATTGTATTGCTATCTTAAAAGCTGCATTAGAAGTTTACCCACACACCACTAGATAACCTACTGTGATTGTTCAGATAAACCAAAGCCTAGCGAAACTCAACACTTTTGGTATTGACCAGAAAGCGAGTCGATTGATATGGGCACATAGCGCAGATGAAATTGCGAACTATGTGAAGCACCACGGTGCCCCTACTCTTGTTCTAGGCGGTGGTTCAAATATGCTATTGACGCAAGATGTGCCCGGAGATGTACTCAAGGTAGACATCCACGGACGTCGCGTAGTTTATGAAGACGATGACAAAGTGCATATCCGCTTTGGAGCAGGTGAAAACTGGCACGAAGTAGTCTTGTGGACCTTGATGCAGGGTCTTGGAGGAATTGAAAACCTAAGCTTAATACCAGGAAACTGCGGTACTGCACCCGTTCAAAATATCGGAGCCTACGGTGTTGAACTCAAAGATATTTTCGTCAATTGCGAAGGGGTCATGGTCGAAGACGGTTCGTTTTTCCACTTGAATAAAGAAGAAGCCAAATTTGGTTACCGAAACAGTATTTTTAAAAATGACTGGAAGGGAAAGGCCATCATAACGAGGGTAACTCTAGAATTGACCAAAAGAAACCATCGTATTCGCACGGATTATGGTGCTATTGCTTCGGAGCTTAAAGAGCGCGGCATTAACGAGCCTACACCAAAGCAGATCAGCGATGTAGTTGTGGCCATTCGTCAGAGCAAATTGCCTGATCCGAATGAAATAGGAAACAGCGGTTCTTTCTTTAAAAATCCAGTGGTTAGCTCGGAAAAAGCTGAAGAATTAAAAGAACGTTATCCAAACATGCCGTTCTACCCTGCCGAAGGCGGCACAAAGCTTGCGGCCGGTTGGATCATCGATCAATGCGGCTGGAAAGGATATCGTAAAAAAGATGCAGGTGTACACGAGCATCAAGCATTGGTACTTGTCAATTATGGGCAAGCGACCGGTGAGGAAATTCATTCGCTGGCAACATCCATCATGAAGGATGTCTACAAGAGATTTGGCATTCAACTAGAACCAGAAGTAAACCTGATATAATGCCTTCTGTTGCCTTTCACACCCTTGGCTGTAAGCTCAACTTTGCCGAAACCTCAACCATTGCGAAAGATTTCAGAAACAATGGATTTGAAGAAGTAGGATTCAAAGAAGCCGCCGATGTATACGTGATTAATACCTGCTCGGTTACCGAAAATGCGGACCGAGAATGTAGAAACATCGTTGGACGTGCCTTGCGGGCGAACCCCGACGGATTCGTCGTTATTGTTGGTTGCTATGCCCAGCTCAAACCCAAGCAAATCATGGAAATGCCTGGAGTAGACTTAGTGCTTGGGGCCACTGAAAAATTTAATGTCACCCAGTTCCTTGGGGCGCTTGAGAAAACCGAAGGACCCGCACAAATGCACAGCTGTGAGATTGGTGAGGCAAATACTTTCGTAAGCTCCTACAGCGCTGGAGATAGAACAAGGGCGTTTCTTAAAGTTCAAGACGGGTGTGATTATAAGTGTACCTACTGTACCATTCCATTGGCTCGTGGTATTTCGCGGAGCGATACTCTAGAAAATGTAGTCTCAAGAGCGCAAGAGATCGCAGAAAAAGGCATACCAGAAATTGTACTTACTGGCGTGAATGTAGGCGATTACGGCAAAGGCGAATTTGGCAACAAGCGTCACGAAAATACGTTCATGGAACTCGTCGAAGCACTGGATCAACGGGTAGATGTAGATCGCATGCGTATTTCGAGTATAGAGCCTAACCTGCTGCGCAACGAGATTATCGAATTCACCCATCAAAGTAAGAAGTTTGTACCGCACTTTCACATTCCACTTCAAAGCGGCAGTGATACGCTCTTGAAGTTGATGAAGCGCAGGTACATGAGTGGACTTTACAGACAACGTGTAGAAACAATCAAAGCTGCGAATCCAGACACTTGTATCGGTGTAGATGTCATAGTTGGCTTTCCAGGAGAAACAGAAGAATTGTTTTTAGAGACCTATAACTTCTTAAACGAACTAGACATCAGTTACCTCCATGTATTCACATACTCGGAGAGAGCAAATACCTTAGCTGCTGGCATGGAGGGAGTTGTGCCAATTCCCGAGCGAAAAAGACGCAACAAAATGCTGCGAATTCTCAGCGAGAAGAAGAAAAGAGCTTTTTACGAAAGCCAGCTGGGTAAACGACGCCCGATTTTATTTGAAGGCGAAAACAGAGAAGGGTATATGTACGGATATTCAGACAATTACGTTAGGGTACGAACATTTTGGGACCCTGAATTAGCAAATAAAACCAAAACTTTTTGTCTTTCAGGCATTTGCGACGAAGGATTTGTTACCTTAGAGGTAGAAAGCCGCACCGCCAATGCCACTGATTTTTCTAGAATATAAACCGCTATGCAGCGAACGGGAGTTCTCCAACTTCTGGCAATTTGTCTCTGAAGGACAGGTGAATGATGGCATGGTGAACGAAGCCAGGCTTTTCAAAATTCGAGAAGGATTATTCATTGGTATGGTTGGATTTGAACCTGAAAACAGGTTTGCAGTCATGGAAATTTATGGCGACACAAATACCGACGGCAGCAATCTTAAATCGCTCTGTAAAACCATTCGACTAAAACATACGGCGAAAGAATTACTATGATTGACCTCAGCGTCCTCACTGAAAAAGCTTCCTTAGTTGCTAAAGAAGCTGGTACATATCTAAGAATAAGACAACGCACCTTCGACCGATCTGTGGTCGAGCTCAAGAGCATGAATGCTTTGGTTAGCGATGTTGATCGATCCACGGAAGAACTCATCGTTCAAAAGCTAATGGAAGTTTTTCCCGAAGCAGGATTTCTCACCGAGGAGGAAACCACCACTCAGAAAACAGATTCAGAGTACACTTGGGTGATCGACCCGCTGGACGGGACGACCAACTTTGTTCATGGGCTTCCCATTTACAGTGTTAGTATTGCGCTGTTAAGAGAAGGATGGCCTGTTTTGGGTGTTGTTTATGAAGCAGGAATGGACGAATGCTTTACGGCCTATGAAGGAGGCGGTGCATTCTTAAATGGAAAGCGAATTTCTACCACAACCAGCGAGCGACTCGAAGACACGCTTCTTGCTACAGGATTTCCGTATTACAACTTTTCTAAGCTACAAGGCTTCCAAGATACTCTGTCACACATGTATCAGCATACAAGAGGAGTGCGACGCATTGGAACAGCTGCAGTAGACCTAGCCTACACGGCCTGTGGTCGTTTTGACGGTTATTTTGAATACGGTTTAAGCCCTTGGGATGTGGCTGCGGGCGTGGTCTTGGTTAGAGAAGCAGGCGGTATTGTGACCGATTTTTCAAACAATAATGTCCCTGTTGCCTCAGAAAGCATCATTGCTGCGAACAAATCCATCCATCCACTTGTATATACTATAATAGAGCAAAAAATTGGCTAATGTCGGATTGTAGAGTTTGGGTACTTCCAGGTATGGGTGCAGATTCAAGGATTTTCAAATCGTTTAGATTTCCCTGGAACGCTACTTATTTGGAGTGGATTGAACCGTTGCAAAACGAATCGCTCTCGGCCTATGCAGATAGGCTTTTAGATAGATATCCTATCCAAGAAAACGACTTGCTTTTTGGCTACAGTTTTGGTGGAATTGTTGCTCAGGATTGGGCCTCAAGAAACAAAGTTCAACGTGTTGTATTACTCAACTCATTGCACCACGAAGCAAAGTTAAGACCTTTGTATAGAAACTTAGCATCGACCGGTGTATTGAACTGGGCGCCAGAGGGAAGTATAATCAGAATGATCAAATTCATTGCTCGTCTAAACAGCCAGCCTTCGAGAACCTTGGATCTAGTATTGGAGACTATGGAGCAGTTTGAGTGTCAGTACTACCGTTGGGTCATGAAAGCTGTCCTGAAATGGAAGCGTCCTACCCCATTGGCACCGGTAGATACTATCCTTGGTGAATTGGACCCAGTCTTTACGCTTCAAAAGCCTTCTACAGACAGATTTTGGATCCTCGAGGGCGCAACCCACCTCAGCTTTTCATCGCACAGCACGCAAATATCAAATTTGCTGAAAGAAAAGGTGGACCCAGTACTCGTTTAGTACTTATCCGTTTATTTTTGGGTATATGAAAATTCTTCCTACACCCATACCCGATCTATTCGTAATCGAACCGCGTGTCTTTGGTGACCATAGAGGCTATTTCTTTGAGTCATACAGCAAGGACCATTTTGAACGTGCCGGTATTTCTGCCGACTTCGTGCAAGACAACGAGAGTTTTTCCGGTGAAGGTGTAGTGCGAGGCTTGCATTTTCAAGCGCCGCCAAAAGCACAAGGGAAGTTGGTACGTGTTCAGAAAGGCCGTGTATTGGATGTAGTTGTGGACATCAGAAAAGGCTCTCCAACTTATGGAGCGCACTTTAGCATTGAACTCAGTGGTGAAAACAAGAAAATGTTGTGGATACCGCCCGGTTTTGCGCATGGATTTGCAACCCTAGAAAATGATACGGTCTTCTTGTACAAATGCACTGACACCTACAGCCCTGAGCATGAAGGCAGTTTACTTTGGAACGACCCTGACCTCGGTATTGACTGGGGTATTTCATCGCCTAAATTGAGTGCTAAAGATCAAATAGGCCCAGTATTAAAAGCATTCGACTCCCCGTTTACCTATGAAAAATAATATTCTCAGTGCCCTCATCGGTGCCGGTATCGTCTTGACGGCCGTGGCCATTGTGTCCTCTTCCTCTGACGAACTTCATCCAGTAGAGGCACGTCCAAGCACGGTGAAGCCGTTTGAATTACCAGAACAGATGAGTATTGCCGGAGAATCTATGCCTATGGAGCGTCTTGATGTACAAGAGAGTTTAGATCGTGAAATTTTGGTCAATTCCTATTGGCAGAGCAATAACCTGCTCATGCTCAAGCGCAGCGACAAATGGTTCCCGGTCATTGCACCCATCCTTGCCGCTGAAGGCATTCCCGAAGATTTTAAATACCTCGCTCTGATAGAGAGCGGGTTGCAGAATATCGTCAGTCCTGCAGGTGCTGCTGGGCCTTGGCAAATCATGAAGACTACTGGTCGTGAAGCAGGTCTCATTATCAACAGCGAAGTCGACGAACGTTACCACATGGAAAAGGCAACGCGAGTGGCTTGTGCTTATTTAAAGGAGGCGTACGGGAAGTTTGGCAATTGGACCTTGGCGGCAGCGTCTTACAACATGGGAATGGCGGGAACTGCGCGTCGATTGGAGGAGCAAAAGGTGAACAGCTACTACGATTTACGCTTGAACAGTGAGACTGCTCGCTACGTCTTTAGATTGGCTGCAGTCAAGCACATTCACGAACACTTGAGCGAATACGGTTATGTATACCATCAGACTGAAGGGTACACGCTTCCAGACTTTGATACCGTTCAGGTTCAAGGTGCAGTCGCCAGCTGGGTAGATTGGGCGCAAGAACGTGGGATGACATATAAGGACTTACGATTGTACAATCCTTGGATTCGTTCATCAAAATTGACCAATAGCTCAAACAATACCTACTCTATTCTCGTTGCCAAATAAGCATGAGCGAACAAATTGAAGTTTACGGTGCCAAAGCGCACAACCTGAGAAATTTGGATGTTAAAATCCCTCGCAATGCCTTGGTGGTGATCACTGGGCTCAGTGGATCGGGAAAAAGCTCGCTGGCGTTTAATACTATTTATGCCGAAGGACAGCGCAGGTACATGGAAACGTTCTCCTCGTATGCACGTCAATTCCTTGGGACGATGGAGCGCCCTGAAGTGGATAAGATTGAAGGACTGTCGCCTGTCATTTCCATAGAACAAAAGACGACTTCAAGAAACCCGCGTTCCACTGTGGGTACGGTAACTGAATTAAGTGATTTCCTTCGCCTACTCTATGCTCGTGCTTCTACAGCATTCAGCTATAAGACTGGTGAACAGATGGTCAGCTACAGCGATAGCCAGATTATTGAGCTTATCGGTGACCGTTTTATGGGTAAAAGGATTGCGGTCCTAGCGCCTGTTGTGCGCGCTCGAAAGGGGCACTACCGCGAGCTGTTCGAGCAGATTGTTCGAATGGGATTTGTCCGCGCCCGCGTCGACGGTGTGATTGTAGAGGTAAGTAGTGGATTTAGACTGGACCGCTACAAGACGCACGATATTGAGATTGTTGTGGACCGTATCCGGGTAGCTGCTACTGCCGAGAATAGGATTGCTCAGAGTGTTGAAACGGCGATGGCCCATGGTAAAGGCACGATCGCAGTCATTGATCTGGACAGTCAAGAATTGGCCTATTTTTCGCGACAACTTATGTGTCCAACTACGGGTATTGCCTATCAAGAGCCAGAGCCAAATACCTTCTCATTCAACAGTCCTAAGGGGGCTTGTGTAAAATGCGACGGTCTTGGAACAGTGAAGGAAGTCAATTTAGATAAGGTCATACCGGATCCTAAAACCACCATCCGAAAAGGCGGATTTGCACCCGTTGGCGAATACAAGAAAAATTGGATTTTCAACCAACTAGAAATCATCGCACTTAAACACGGGTTCGATCTAGATACAGCTATCGAGGATATTCCAAAGGAAGCCCTCGATATTATCCTTTACGGGACCAATGAGGTCATGACTATTGACCACAAAGCTATTGGCGTTACAAAAGAGTATAAAGTCAACTTCGAAGGTGTGATCAACTTCATAGGTTCACAATCGCAAGAGGCTAAGAGTCGTGCTATCCAGCGCTGGGCGGATGATTTCATGGAAAATGTGGAATGTTCGAGCTGTAAAGGTGCTCGTCTCAAGCGCGAAAGCTTGCACTTCAAAGTTGCCGGCCAAAGCATCAGCGATGTCAGCACCATGAGCCTTGTTGATTTCTCACATTGGGCACACAGTCTCGAAACCAAATTAGGCCAGAAAGAATGGACCATTGCCGAGGAAATCGTGAAAGAACTAAAGGCTAGAACGGCCTTCTTGCTTGACGTGGGTCTGGGCTATCTTAATTTGAACCGCAGTGCTCGCAGCCTAAGCGGTGGCGAGGCACAACGCATTCGACTGGCCACTCAAATTGGATCGCAGCTGGTCAATGTACTCTATATCCTCGACGAGCCGTCGATTGGCTTGCATCAACGAGATAATGCACGACTTATTCAGAGTCTAAAGCAGCTCAGGGATATAGGCAACAGCGTTCTTGTCGTGGAGCACGATAAGGACATGATTGAAACGGCAGACTTCATTTTGGACATCGGTCCAAAAGCCGGAGTACATGGAGGAAACATTGTTGCCCAAGGAGGTATCGAAGATATTCGGGAAGCCGGCAGTATAACCGCAGATTACCTCAAGGGTATTCGTGAAGTACCTGTACCTGCAGAGCGCCGTACTCCAACTGGATACATTCAGCTCAAAGGAGCCACAGGTAATAACCTAAAGAATGTAAACGCGAAGATTCCGCTCGGCATTCTGACCTGTATTACCGGAGTTAGCGGCAGTGGTAAGAGTACACTGATTAACGGTACGCTCTACCCCATCTTGAACCATCTTATTTTCCGCGCAGTGGCGAAACCACAGCCCTATAAGAGTATTGAGGGTGCTGAACAGATTGATAAAATTATCGATATCGACCAGAGTCCAATTGGTCGTACGCCGCGTTCAAATCCCGCTACCTATACTGGTGTATGGTCCGAGATACGACAGCTTTTTGCCAACCTTCCTGAAAGCAAAATTCGTGGCTACAAGCCCGGACGTTTCTCTTTCAATGTGAAAGGCGGACGCTGTGAGACTTGTGAAGGTGGTGGTCTTCGCGTCATTGAAATGAATTTCTTGCCAGATGTTTACGTGCACTGCGAAACTTGTCAAGGTAAGCGCTTCAACCGTGAAACGCTAGAAGTTCGCTACAAAGGCAAGAGCATCAGTGATGTGCTTGACATGAGTATTGAAGATGCTTTGGAATTTTTCGAGCATGTCCCTAAGATCAAGTTAAAACTTAGCACGCTTGTCAATGTTGGCCTCGGTTACATACGTCTAGGACAACCGTCGACGACCTTGAGCGGTGGCGAAGCCCAGCGCGTAAAATTGGCCACAGAACTTAGTAAGAAGGATACAGGTAACACCATGTATATACTTGATGAACCTACAACGGGTCTTCATTTTGAAGATGTACGTGTGTTGATGGAAGTGATTCAAAAGTTGGTCAAGCAAGGAAATACGGTCTTGATTATTGAGCACAATATGGACGTTATCAAACAAGCGGATCACATTATTGACTTAGGACCAGAAGGTGGTTCAGGAGGAGGTAAAATCGTCGCTACAGGGACGCCAGAGCAAGTCGCGAAAAACAAGGACAGCATCACCGGGCAGTTTCTTGCACCAGAATTAAAGTAAGTGTCTAGAAGTCGGTACGATTTATGTACCTTATTGGGTAATAAACCTATTACCTATGAATGCAATGAAACGTAAAACCTGGACTGAGATTAAATCCGACGACAGTTGGGCGTTGTTTAAGATCATGTCTGAATTTGTGGAAGGCTACGAAAGCCTGCGTCGCATTGGCCCTTGCGTAAGCATCTTTGGATCTGCAAGAACGGACGCTACTGAACCGCAATACCTTCAAGCGGCGACAGATATCGCTGAGAAGCTGACGAAAAAGGGCTTTGGCATCATTACAGGTGGCGGTCCTGGTATTATGGAAGCTGCCAATAAGGGTGCCCAAAAAGGATCTGGACCGAGCGTTGGACTGAACATCGATTTGCCCTTTGAGCAGAGCAGTAATCCATACATTGACCCGGACAAAAATCTGAACTTCGACTATTTCTTCGCCCGCAAGGTCATGTTCGTCAAATACAGCCAAGCGTTTGTAGTCATGCCGGGAGGTTTTGGTACACTCGACGAGTTGTTTGAAGCAATAACGCTGGTGCAAACGGGTAAGATTGACCGCTTCCCTATCATCCTCTACGGTGCAGAGTTCTGGGAAGGCCTGAAAAACTGGGTAGATTCTACATTAAAAGGGACAGGAAAAATCAGCCCTAACGACACAGATCTCATTCGCATCGCCAACGGTGCAGATCAGGTCGTAGAAATCATTGAAGACTTCTACCAAGAGAAAGGATATACCACCAATTTCTAAGGCTGTAGCATAAGCGGGAAGGTATGTATCCCTTTATTCGATACGATTTTCAAGAGGTATTGTCCAGAAGCATAGCTGCGGCTAAGCTGCATCACTTCTTCGTGGACGGTGCCTCTTTCTAGTACCCTTCCACTTAGATCCGAGAGCACATATTTCGCGCGATCTATACCAGCAAGGTGAATGAATCCATTAGAAGGATTTGGGTACATAGTGATTGCAGGCAACTGCTCATCATCAACACCAATATTATTGACGTTTAACAACGCCACACGGAGCGTATCAAATACTCCAGGAAGCCAATTGTATGCCAGGTCCGCCGTAACAAAACCACTGAGCGAAATGGACACGGAGTCACCACCGCTTAAGGGCGTTCCTAAATCCGCTAATCCGTCGATGCTACTTAGGCCTTCGATATCCGCAACGTCAAACTCTACAATGGCGTTGCTCAGGGGTGCTCCTGTAATGCTGTCCACCACTTGAACGTGAACACGAGAGGCACTCACATATTCAGGCTCTAAAACAAACAGCCCTTCTTCGATATCGGAACAAATGATTTTTTCAGATTGGAAATACGGGTAAGCGCCCCAATTTCCGTTGAAGCCATTTCCGAAATAATTTGGCGAAGTGTCGTAATAGCCAACCTCAACAAGAAGCTCAGGAAACTTTGCATCCACAATCTGAACGCCCGAAGTGTAATAGGAAGTCACTACCCATTGCCCGTAGACGTGGGCATTGTGCGGAATCACTGTAGTACCGGGTAAAGATTGAATACGGTCCAATTCTGTCATGTTCGACAAATCGCTCACATCGTAAGCTGTTAAGAATGCACCGCCTACCTCATCCGTAGCGAACAACGTCTGGTTGTCGTCGCTGATCCAAGTATTGTGGGTAAAAGCATTTGGTGTGCCCTTTGATGCCATCATATAGGAGCTGTCTTTGGTAGCAACGTCCACCACGACATAAAGCCCTTCGTAAACGGCAGAACCCCATAAGGTATCGCCTCGAACCATTCCGTCGTGGAGGTAATACGTATCCCACATACCTACGTAGGTAGGGTTCCATGGATCATCATTCAAATCAAAGATGAGTGCCCCACCCTCGCGGATATTAGCCCCAAAAAGGTAGCAGAAGCCGTTTTCATCAATATACAGATTGTGCGCAGTCTTGAGCGTGTCGTACCCGCCCATGGTATCTGGAATAGCATAGTTGATCGTTTTGTACCTCGGTGTCGATTGATTCACACTATCGAGATCAATAATCAACAGTCCGTGTTCAGGAATGGTATTCCAAGCAAAGGGGTTGTCGTGAGTGACATAGGCATAGTGCTCCCAGGTCTTCAGATCGCGCCAAATACTGTACGGACCTTGGATAAATTGCTTTTTCTGAGGCTGGTTACTGCTGATTTCAACAATACTCACTCCAGCCGTGGTACCCACTAGGGCATATTCCGTCCCAACAGAGTCCGTGTACCCCCAGATATCACTATTGTCATTCATGTAGGTCGAACGACCGAGTAATGACATATTTAAACTTGATTGACCGAATACAAAGCCTCCTAAGGCTAGGGTAAGTAGGAGGAGTGTTTTTCTCATGTTAAAAGTCTAAAGTTATCTGTGGCGGCTCGTCCTCCCCTTCAAACGGTTTGGGTGGCGGAGGAGCTACAGCTGGAGGTCTATCCTCAACAATTGGACCATCCAATACAGGTTCACTGACTTCAACAGCAGTTTGTGGCTCTGGTTCAGGCAATGGGTCCAAACCTACGATCTTGTTGAGCATATCGGTGGTGAGTTGATTGCCCTTTGCCGAAATTCCTTTCACCGCAATAAACTCACTCAGTACTACTTTCTCAGGATCTTTCGCTTGTCCCCCTTGTTTGCGGTAGACCATCTCAATCACCGGTTGGGTAGCATTTGACAAATAACTTAGCTCACTCTTTGCATGAGCCGTAATGATGTTTGTTTCTCGGTCACCACCCTCCCATTCGAAGCGCTTCACAAAGTACCTCGCTTTCTCGCCGTCAAAATATACCGCGCTAATAGGACGGTCGGCCTCTAGTTTTTCAAGGTAAATCATATCCGCATCGAAATGCAAGGACAATTCCGGCACGATCACTTTAAGGGTACCATTCTTCAAGCCAATCAGCAACCTGTCTTCGCCTTTAAAGCTTCCCAACAAGCGACCGCGTTCGTCACTGTTCAGTCGTTGTACGGTAGGGTCAAACCATACCTTACGTGCCTCAAGGGTGCTCTCACCCTTCTCCTTAAGTTCGATACGCTTCACTGGGAACTTGGTGACTATATTTCCTTTGGAAGCACGACCTTTAATGGCTAAATCTGCAAAATCAAGGTCAATTTTCAATTTTTTCAGCTTCGCAAGTTGACGCAACAACACCTGAACCTTTTCCGCTTCTCCATTAGGATTCACAGTCAGGTAGGTGATTTTAGAATTTGCATAACCCTGGGTAATGTCGTACTCGCGGTCTCGGGTGATTGATTTAACGATGAAACGCTTCACATAGCTCACCTTCGATTTTCCGTCTAAATAAACGGCATTGTATACCGTTCGTTCGTCGCCTTTCTTCCAGACAGCAACGTATAAAATATCCTTACCGAAGAATGCCTTGTCTTTCACCTTGCTCACCGAATACTTACCGTCACGACGAATGACGATGATGTCATCGATATCCGAACAATCGGCCACATATTCGTCGCGCTTCATGGTGGTACCTACGAAGCCTTCTTCCCTATTGACATAAAGTTTTTGGTTACGGATGACCACTTTTGAGGCTTCCACGCTATCAAAGGTGGCAATCTCCGTCTTACGCTCTCGATGCTTACCAAACTTATCCTTAAGGTCCTTAAAGTAGGCAATAGCGAACTCTACCAGGTGCGCCAAATCGTGCTTAACTGCATCAATTTTACCCTCTAGTTCAAGAATTTTATCGTTCGCCTTATCTGTGTCGAACTTCGATATGCGCTTGATTTTGATCTCAGTCAATCGGACAATGTCTTCTTGAGTCACTTCACGCATCAAATGGCCAATGTGCGGCTTGAGACCTTTTTCTATAAATTCAAGTACTTGTTCCCAAGTCTCGGCCTCCTCAATATCACGGTAGATTTTCTTTTCAATGAAGATGCGCTCAAGGGATGCAAAGTGCCATTGCTCTTGGAGCTCACCCAATCGAATCTCAAGCTCAGCCTTCAATACCTGCTTAGTAGCTTCCGTAGAACGACGTAGGATATCAGACACGCCCAAGAACAACGGAGTGTCCTCATGAATACTACAGGAAAGCGGTGCTATACTTACCTCACAGTTGGTAAATGCATAAAGCGCATCAATAGTCTTATCTGGGCTAATACCGTTCGGAAGGTGGATCAGGATTTCTACATTCTCCGCGGTATTGTCCTCTATCTTTTTAATCTTGATTTTCCCTTTATCGTTGGCCTTCAAGATGGAATCAATCAAGCTCTGTGTGGTGGTCGAATATGGAATCTCTGAAATCACCAAGGTATTCTTATCCTGCTGCGAGATTTTGGCACGAACACGAACTCTAGAACCTCGCAGACCGTCTTGGTAGTTGGAGAAATCCGCTTGACCGCCCGTTGGGAAGTCCGGGACCAATTTGAACGATTTGCCCTGCAACACCTTCACCGAAGCATCGATTAGCTCGTTAAAGTTGTGCGGTAAAATCTTTGTACTCAAACCAACCGCAATACCTTCCACACCCATCGCAAGAAGCATTGGGAATTTCATCGGCAAGTGCAAAGGCTCGTTCGCACGGCCGTCGTAAGAAAGCTGCCAGTCGGTCACCTTAGGGCTGTAGGCCACGTGTAACGCAAATTTCGTCAGACGCGCCTCGATGTAACGCGGAGCAGCCGCGCCATCACCGGTAAGAATATTCCCCCAGTTTCCTTGACAATCTATGAGCAAGTCTTTTTGCCCCATCTGCACCAATGCATCTCCAATAGAAGCATCCCCGTGCGGGTGAAAGCGCATGGTTTGACCAATGATATTGGCCACCTTGTGGTAGCGACCATCGTCCATCTCCCTCATTGCATGAAGCAAACGGCGTTGTACAGGTTTCAAACCATCATTCAATGCTGGAACAGCACGCTCAAGGATTACATACGAAGCATAATCCAAGAAGTAATCTTCGTACATCCCGGAGACCCGTGTAATACGAGTGCCTTCTTCGAGCCCTTGGTCCGATTGCATTTCCGGGCTAGGCCCGTCCATTTGTGGATCTAATTCTTCGCTCATCAGTTCAGAAATTCTTCTTCAAGGTTTTTCTCAACCCTTAGATTTTCAATGATAAATTCTTGACGCTTTGGCGTGTTCTTACCCATGTAGAAGGTCAACAAGTCTTCAGAACGGTAATCCTTACTGATCATCACAGGCTCCAAGCGAATATCCTGACCGATAAAGTGCTTGAACTCGTCCGGTGAAATCTCACCCAAACCTTTGAATCGTGTAATTTCTGGTTTTGGCCCTAACGACCCAATGGCATCGTTCTTCTCCTCGTTGGAGTAACAATAGCGCGTTTCTTTCTTGTTACGTACACGGAACAAAGGCGTTTGCAGAATGTACAAGTGACCTTCTTTCACCAATTCCGGGAAGAACTGCAAGAAGAAAGTGATCAGCAGCAAACGTATGTGCATCCCATCGACATCGGCATCCGTAGCAATGACCACATTGTTGTATCTCAAATCGTCCAGGCCTTCTTCAATATTCAAGGCAGCTTGCAACAAGTTGAATTCTTCGTTTTCGTACACCACCTTCTTGGTAAGTCCAAAACTGTTCAATGGCTTACCCTTCAAGGAGAATACCGCTTGTGTATTCACATCACGACTCTTGGTGATCGATCCTGATGCACTGTCCCCCTCGGTGATAAACAATGTCGTTTCCAACCTTCTATCGCCTTTCGGGCTCGCTTTCTTATCGTTCAAATGCACACGGCAATCTCTCAACTTCTTATTGTGAAGGGATGCCTTCTTCGCCCGCTCGCGGGCCAATTTCCGTATACCTTGAAGGTCCTTCCGCTCGCGCTCCGCACGTTGAATCTTCTTCAAGATAGCCTCTGCAACATCTGCATTTCTGTGCAGGAAGTTGTCAAGCTCCTTCTTTATGAAGTTGATCACATACGTTCTCACGTGAATCTCGCCCGGAGCCATTTCAAGCGATCCTAGTTTGGTCTTCGTCTGAGATTCAAAGACCGGCTCCATCACCTTCAATGAAATCGCACCAATAACACAGCTGCGAACATCAGAAGCATCGAAGTTCTTCCCATAAAAGTCTCGCATGGTGGTCACTAGTGCCTCACGAATTGCGTTTTGGTGTGTACCCCCTTGCGTGGTGTGCTGCCCATTGACGAAGCTGTAGAACTGTTCACCTTGCATGCGCTCACTGTGCGTCAATGCGACCTCGATATCATCGCCCTTGAGGTGAATGATATCGTGCAGCGTGTTTCCATCTAAATTGTCTTGCAGCAAATCCTTCAGACCGTTCTCGCTATAGAATTTCTCGCCGTTCAAATACAGCGTTAAGCCAGGATTCAAATAGGCGTAGTTCCAGAGCATCTTCTCGACGTATTCGAGAATATAGCGGTAATTAACAAAGATCTCTGAATCCGGACGAAAGGCCACTTTGGTCCCTTTGCGCTGACTGCTCTCCACAATGGCATCGTCCTCTGTAAGTTTCCCGTACTCGAATTTTGCTCGCTTGGTCTTTCCGTCGCGGAAGGCTTGAACAATAAATTCTGTAGACAGCGCATTCACCGCTTTGGCCCCGACTCCATTCAGACCCACCGATTTCTTAAATGCTTTGCTATCGTACTTCGCTCCCGTATTGATTTTGGATACAACATCAACCACCTTTCCCAATGGTATACCACGGCCGTAATCACGAACGATGACTTGACCGTCCGAAATTTTAACCTCGATGGTCTTTCCAGCCCCCATGACAAATTCGTCAATGGAGTTGTCCAAAACCTCTTTCAGCAGGATATAAATACCATCGTCCGGGGACTTTCCATCACCCAGTTTTCCGATGTACATTCCGGGACGTAAACGGATATGTTCATCCCACTCTAATGAGCGAATGTTGTCCTCGGTGTAATTCGATTGTTGTGACATATTTTTTGGAATCGTTAGCTCCCTAAAATAAAGAGATGCACCACGATTTCAAGCCCTCGAAAGAGGATTCTATACACAGGTTTTACACATTGAAACGGAAGTGCATGATATCGCCGTCTTGCACCACATATTCCTTGCCCTCCACGCGCATTTTACCTGCCTCTTTTACAGCGTGTTCACTACCTAAATGGTCGTAATCTTCGAAAGAGATTACCTCAGCGCGAATAAAACCCTTTTCGAAGTCGGTGTGAATAACTCCAGCCGCCTGCGGTGCAGTAAAGTCACGCTTAATAGTCCAAGCACGAACTTCTTTCTCGCCTGCAGTGAAATATGTTTGAAGTTTAAGTAGGTCGTAGGCTGCACGAATGACGCGGTTTACTCCTGCGTCTTCCAAACCTAGTTCTTCCAAGAAAAGTTGCTTTTCTTCATAGGTTTCCAATTCAGCAATATCGCTTTCAGTGCTCACTGCAATGTGCAAGCAGCCTGCATTTTCCTCTTTGGCCATGACACGCACTCTTTCGACGTGTGCATTGCCTTCTTTCGCTGAACTTTCGTCGACGTTACACAAGTACAACACTGGCTTGTCTGTCAACAGCTGCATTTCATTGAGCAAACCTGCTTCGCGATCGTTGCGGTCAAACCCGCGAACGTTCTTTCCTTCCATTAAGAAATTCACCAAACGCTCCAAGGTCTCCACATTCAATTTTGCCTCTTTTTCGCCACTTTTGGCCATTTTTTTGGCCTTTTCGAGTCTTTTTTCGGCAGTTTCGAGGTCTTTTAGCTGTAATTCGATATCTATGGTTTCCTTATCTCGGATAGGATCGACACTTCCATCCACGTGAGTGACGTTCTCATTTTCGAAGCATCTCAAGACATGAATAATGGCATTTGTCTCACGGATATTACCCAAAAATTGGTTCCCTAAACCTTCGCCTTTTGAAGCGCCTCTTACGAGACCCGCAATGTCAACGATTTCCACATTGGCTGCCTGAACCTTTGCAGGATTCACAAGTTCTGCCAATCGTTCCAAACGATGATCAGGCACGGTTACCTGTCCTACATTGGGCTCAATAGTACAGAATGGATAATTCGCTGCCTGTGCTTTTGCACTTGAGAGACAGTTAAACAATGTACTTTTTCCGACGTTCGGCAAACCGACAATACCACACTTCATAGTTGATGCTTTAGGCGGGCAAAGATATACTAGAATCTTGTTAGCAACGTGTGTATATATGGGAAGAGTTCAATTCGTTCTACCCCCTAGAATTGGCCTATTTTTGTTCGTATAAAAAACACGCATTTCTCATGTCACAAGAAAACCTTCAAGCCGTCGTATCACAAGTACGCAGGGACATTGTTAGAATGGTACACGCCGTAAACTCAGGGCACCCTGGTGGTTCCCTGGGTTGTGTGGAATACCTCGTTTCATTGTACTTCAAGCATATGAATCACAATGCTGTAGATTTCAAGATGGACGGTGTAGGTGAAGATATTTTCTTCCTTTCAAACGGTCACATTAGCCCAGTTATGTATTCGGTACTTGCTCGTGCTGGTTACTTTGAGGTAAGTGAATTGGCCACTTTTAGAAAGTTGAACACACGTCTGCAAGGCCACCCTACTACACACGAAGGACTAGAGGGTATCCGTATCGCTTCAGGTTCACTAGGTCAAGGCCTAAGTGTTGCCCTGGGAGCAGCCGCTGCCAAGAAGTTAAACGGTGACGATAGCATCGTATTTACTCTTCACGGTGACGGTGAGCTTCAGGAAGGGCAGATCTGGGAAGCTGCGATGTACGCTTCGGCGAAAAAGGTGGACAACCTCATCGCCGCGGTAGATGTCAACGAAAAACAGATTGACGGCTCAACGGACGATGTTTTGGCCATGGGGTCGCTTCGATCAAAATTTGAGGCCTTTGGTTGGGACGTGATTGATGTAGCGCAAGGCAATGACCTTGATGCCATCGATGCAGCGATTACTGAGGCAAAAGGAAAATTAGGCCATGGAAAGCCAGTGTGTTTATTACTCAGAACCGAGATGGGTAACGGTGTCGACTTCATGATGGGTACCCACAAATGGCACGGTGTTGCTCCTAACGACGAGCAATTAGCAAGTGCACTTACACAGAACGAAGAAACCTTAGGCG
>Ga0255765_1000243_pt1 | contig 71982 bp, 73 predicted proteins | sample 041ome_8_FD_179965 | JGI IMG/M metagenome (GOLD analysis project Ga0255765, IMG submission 179965) | Coastal salt marsh microbial communities from the Groves Creek Marsh, Skidaway Island, Georgia - 041407BS metaG (version 2) | ecosystem: Environmental > Aquatic > Marine > Intertidal zone > Salt...
CTTTCGCCAGCGTATAGCCCGCCGTGCAAAGCCCCGCCATCAATGGCCCACGGCGCGACTCGCGGCGCAGCCAGTTGACAATTTTCTTAGAGGAGGCGGTTTTGATGTTTACGCCGCCGCAGATCATAACTGTGTCGTCGCGCGACACATCGATCAACTCATGCTGGACAACAAATTCAATCCCTGCCGAGCAGCGCACAGGTGCGCCACTTTCGGACATCAAAACCCATGTATAAAGATCACGCCCTGACATGCGGTTCGCGATCCGCAAAGATTCGACCGCTGCCGAAAAGCACAGCATTGTGAACTCTTCAAGCAGGACAAACACGAAGCGCCGAGGCTTGGCGGGGGCTTCAATCGTTCCGACGAGTTGATCAAATATATCCATAAGGATCATCCTTCACCGTGCCCTGATCTGGGCAACATGGCCCCCTTTGGCCTTGATGAGAAACTAGGTCAAGGCTCTATTGCTATGAGGCACATTTTACGGTGGTTTATCAATGAAAATCACGATAAACTGGTGAGAGATAACGCTAACACAATACCGGAGCACATACTTATGACCAGCTGGCAAAAATCTGATTGGCGCAATAAGCCGAGAGTTCAGATGCCCGACTATACGGACCAAGCGGCCTTGGCCGCGGCTGAACAGCAGTTGCGGCAATATCCACCGCTCGTTTTTGCTGGCGAAGCGCGGGCCTTGCGTCAGCAATTGGCCGCCGTCAGTCGCGGCGAGGCCTTTCTATTGCAGGGCGGCGATTGTGCTGAAAGCTTTAAAGAGTTTTCCGCCGACAACATCCGCGACACGTTCAAAGTGATGCTGCAAATGGCCATGGTTTTGACTTATGGCGCAAAAGTGCCTGTGGTCAAAGTGGGCCGCATGGCTGGACAGTTTGCCAAACCACGCTCTGCTCCGACGGAAACCCAGAATGGTGTCGAACTGCCGAGCTATCGCGGTGACATTATCAATGAGCTCGATTTCACCCCCGAGGCCCGCATTCCAAACCCGCAGAAGATGTTGCAAGCCTATACCCAAGCGGCGGCCACTCTGAACCTCTTGCGCGCGTTTTCCAAAGGCGGGTTTGCGGATATTCATCAGGTGCATTCTTGGACTTTGGGATTCACCGAATCGCAAAAGGCTTCGGCCTATCGTGAAATGGCAAACCGAATTTCGGATGCTTTGGATTTCATGGAGGCGGCTGGGCTGACCTCTGAGAAAAATGCTGAGCTAAGTTCCGTTGATTTTTATACCTCCCATGAGGCGCTGCTGCTGGAGTATGAAGAGGCCTTGTGTCGCTTGGACAGCACAAGCGGGACCTATGTGGCGGGATCGGGACATATGGTGTGGATTGGCGATCGGACCCGCCAACCCGATGGCGCCCATGTCGAGTTCTGTCGCGGTGTGCAAAACCCAATTGGCCTGAAATGTGGCCCGACAACGACAGCGGAAGACCTTAAGGTATTGATGGAAAAACTAAACCCGAACAATGAAGCGGGGCGTTTGACGCTCATCGCACGCTTTGGCGCTGGCGCTGTCGGCGATCACCTGCCGCGTTTGATCAAAACGGTCAACGAGGAAGGTGCGAATGTGGTTTGGACCTGTGATGCGATGCATGGCAACACCATCAAGGCGTCCTCTGGGTATAAAACCCGGCCGTTTGAAAGCGTATTGCGCGAGGTGCAAGAATTCTTCGCCATCCACAGGTCGGAAAATACCGTGCCGGGTGGCGTGCATTTTGAGATGACCGGCCAAGACGTCACCGAATGCACCGGCGGCGTGCGGGCTGTGACCGATGAGAATCTGTCAGATCGCTATCACACGGCCTGTGATCCGCGTTTGAACGCATCACAATCTTTGGAACTGGCCTTTTTGGTCGCTGAAGAGTTGAGTCAAACCAACAAAACCCGCGCGGCGCGGTTGGCCGTTTAGGATCTTTGAATATTTAGGATCAACTGACCAATTTAAGATAGGGGCGCGCAGGGATCTGTGCGCCCTTTTTGCGTCCCATGCAAAGCACAAGCGCGTCAGTCTCTTGCGGGCTGTGGCCAGGGCGCGCCGCATAATATACTGGCCCCAGAGCCGAAAATGGCGCTGCCTTCTGTTGCGCCTCGCAGCGATATTGACCGCGGACGAGATCCACCGCGGCCAGTGCCCGGCGACACTGCCCCTGCCGGTCCAAAAGCGGCAGCATTGTAAGCACAGACTCCCGGTCAAAGGCCCGCGATCGCAAGGTGACGCTCATCGGGGATTGCCTGTTAAAAACCTGCGATACCAGATGTTCAAATTGTGGCTGGATTGCTGGGGCGCAAAGACTGTCCAGCGCTTGGCCACGACTGTCCTGCCCCAGCAGCTGGTTTACTTGCGTGCTGGCGATGCGAATGACACTGCGGTTCGACGCGGTCAGGCCGATGACACAGGCGGCAGATAGGTAGGGGCCAAGCGCCTGGCAGGGAAGAGACTGCCACAAGGGAATTTGACCATCTCGGCACCGCGCTTGCCACAGGCTATAGAGCGCGCGCTGTAGCTGGTGTTGAGTGAACTTTGGCTGGATGACTGTATCAATCGGTAGCTGCATGTGTCCTCATTGCCCGCGGTTGTATCGGCGAGATTTTGGTTAAGGTTCTGATAACCATGTTTTCAGCAGTTTGGTAAAAAGAGTGTTAATAATTTCAGTCAAATTTAACATTTTATTGAACAAAAATTTAACGTAGACAGATAATGGCAGGCTTGGGGAGGGTGGCATGTTAACATCAATGACGGGCATGGCTGCGATGAGTGGCGCGTCGGGCCCCTATGATTGGTCCATGGAACTGCGCGCTGTGAACAACAAAGGGTTGGACATTCGCACACGGGTGCCTGAATGGCTGGTTGGCTTCGATCAAGCCGCGCGCAAGGCGATTTCATCCCAGGTTGCCCGTGGATCGCTGCAGTTTTCACTCAAGATTTCCCATGTTGCAGGACAGGGCCAGCGGCAGATTGATCCGGATAAATTAGAGCATATATTGACCAACGCTGCGGTTTTGACAGAACATGCGGCGCAAAAAGGCCTATCTGTTGCGCCGCTAAGCCTGTCTGATATCGCGGCGCAAAATGGGTTTTTGGATGTCGATGCTGATACAGAGGCGCAGCAGGCCGTGATCACTGTTTTGACAAAGGATCTGCCAAGGCTGATCGCCCAATTTCAAGCCTCCCGAAAAGCCGAAGGCGCGGCGCTGCACCGCATACTTGCCGAGAACCTGAAACAGATGGAAGAGCTTATCACCCAAGCTCTCGCCACCTTAAAAACCCGCGCTGACGGCTTTGAGGAAAATTTCAGGGCCGCCTTGGCACGTCTGATACAAGACATTGATCCCGAGCGTTTGGCGCAAGAAATGGCGATTTTAGCGGTGAAAAGTGATGTCACTGAGGAAATTGACCGCTTGCAGGCCCATATCGCAGCGGCGCAGGCCTTGCTGACGTCCAACGGGCCGTCGGGGCGCAAATTTGATTTTCTGATGCAGGAGTTCAACCGTGAGGCCAATACCCTGTGTTCCAAGTCAGGGTCAAAGGCCTTGACGGCCATTGGACTTGAAATGAAGGTCTTGATAGATCAAATGCGCGAGCAAGTGCAAAATGTGGAGTGAGAGCATGCGGCGTGGCCTATTAATTATTCTGTCGTCCCCCTCCGGGGCGGGTAAATCCACGCTCGCGCGGCGCCTGATGCGCTGGGATCCCTCGCTGGCATTTTCAGTCTCCGCAACCACCCGCGCGATGCGCAAGGGAGAGGTGGACGGGCAGGATTATTTTTTCGTTGATGAGGCTGATTTTAAACGCCAAGTCCGCGATGGGGAGATGCTTGAACATGCGCATGTTTTTGGCAAATTTTATGGATCGCCAAAAGGGCCCGTAGAGGCGGCCATCGGCAAGGGGCAGGATGTCTTGTTTGACATTGACTGGCAAGGCGCACAGCAGATTGCCAACTCGGCATTGCAAGAGCATGTGCTCTCAATCTTCATCCTCCCACCATCCATCACCGAACTGCAGCGCCGGCTTGAGGGCAGGGGGCAAGACACTGCAGAGACTATTGCCAAGCGTATGCAAAAAAGCTGGGATGAGATAAGCCATTGGTCGGGTTATGATTATGTCCTGATCAACGATGATCTCGATGCCACGGAAGAAAAGCTAAAAACCATCGTCACAACAGAGCGCCTGCGCCGGAGCCAACAGCCCGGTCTGGTCGAACATGTCCGAGCGCTGCAAACTGAATTTGAGATGAACAATGATTTATAAGCTCAATGAAAATAAACCAAAATTTCCTGAAGATGGCGATTTTTGGGTGGCGCCAGATGCCAATGTGATCGGCAAAGTGCGCCTTGGCGCTGGCGCTTCGGTCTGGTTTGGCGCGACTTTGCGCGGGGATAATGAGTGGATCGACATAGGAGCCGGCTCAAATGTGCAGGAAAACTCCGTCTTGCATACCGATATTGGCTTTCCTCTAACCATAGGCCGCAATTGCACCATCGGACATAAGGCGATCCTGCACGGCTGCACCATTGGCGATCAAAGCCTGATTGGCATGGGCGCTATTGTTTTGAACGGCGCTCAGATTGGCCGCAACTGTTTGATCGGCGCCGGCGCCTTGATCACCGAAGGCAAAATCATTCCCGACAATTCCCTTGTCGTCGGCGCACCGGGCAAAGTGGTGCGCAGCTTAACCGAGGCGGAAATCGAAGGGCTGCTGACATCCGCCATAGGCTATCAAACCAATATGCGGCGCTTTGCCAAAGGATTAGAGGCAATCTCTGAAGGGTAATCGTCAGGTAGCATTGGGGTTTTTTACCATATATAAATTTAACATAATATAGATTATGAATTAATTATGCTTTATGCTCTTTGACACCCATGAGATCGTCTATGCCGAGGGCGCCCCATCCGAAAGCTTCCACCCCGGCCCCGAGGGTTGGAAAGCCTTGGACGAGCCGACACGCAATGAAATTCTCGAGCTGTTCCCGCAGCTGGCGAACGGTAATTTCGACAGCTACGGCCCATCGGCCCGCGCGAGCCTCAAGTATAAAGAGGGGTCTCTTCTCAGCCACTCAATGATCAGTCAAACCCAGAACTGACCCACCGGGATCCGGCGCGCCCCCTACCTTGGCGCGCCCTGCCCGGTTGTCGCGTATAAAAAAGCATATAAAAAAAGGCGTCCCAAGGGACGCCTTTTTAATTTCGGTTTGGGCTGGGTTAGCCCTTCATTGTTTTCGCAACTTCGGCGGCGAAATCTTCAACCACTTTTTCGATGCCTTCACCCACTTCAAGGCGCACAAATCCTGTGACCTCAACGCCAGCTTCTTTGGCCGCCGCTTCAACCGTCAGATCGGGATTGACCACAAAAGCTTGCCCCATCAAGGTCGAGTCCGCCATGAATTTCTTCATCCGGCCCACGATCATTTTTTCGATCACAGCTTCAGGCTTGCCGCTTTCGCGAGCAATATCCATCTGAATTTGCTTTTCCTTTTCAACAACCGCAGGATCCAAGGAGGCTTCATTCAAGGCTGCAGGATTGGCCGCAGCGATATGCATCGCCACCTGCTTGCCAAAGGCTTCATTGTCACCAGACAGGCCGACCAACACGCCGATCTTGCCCATACCCTCGGCCGCGGCATTGTGCACATAGGACACAACCGTATCTGCCGAAACCGTCGCCATACGGCGCAAAGACATGTTTTCGCCAATGGTGGCAATCGCATCTGTGATCAGATCAGCCACAGGCTTGCCCTCCACAACAGTCGCAGCCAAGCCTTCTGTGCTGTCTGCGGACAAGCCAGCTGTTGCGATTTTCGCAACCATCGCTTGGAAATCTGCGTTTTTGCCGACGAAATCAGTTTCTGAGTTCACCTCAACCGCAACACCCTTGCCCGCTTGAACGGCCACAGCCACAAGCCCCTCAGCCGCAGTCCGACCGGATTTTTTTGCAGCTTTGGCCAGACCTTTGGTGCGCAGCCAATCCATTGCCGCTTCCATATCGCCATCGTTTTCGGTCAATGCTTTTTTGGCATCCATCATGCCTGCGCCGGATTTTTCGCGCATTTCTTTCACCATTGCAGCAGTAATCGCCATAATCGTGTTCCTTTTCCTATAAGAGAATCTCGGCTGCGGTTTCCCGCAACCGATGTAAACTTCCAATCTGGGCTTAAGCCTCAGCGGCTGGAGCGTCTTCTGCGGCGGCTTCAACAAGAGCCTCTTCCGCGACAGCCTCTTCCATAGAGCCGAGATCAACGCCAGCGGCGCCGAGCTGTGCGGACATGCCTTCCAAGGCTGCGCGCGCGGCGAGATCGCAGTAAAGTGCAATCGCACGTGCCGCGTCGTCATTGCCGGGAATGACGTAGTCAATGCCATCGGGTGGGCAGTTTGTATCCACAACAGCCACCACTGGAATGCCCAGCTTTTTCGCTTCTGCAATGGCCAGATCTTCTTTGTTCACGTCGATGACGAACAACAGATCAGGAACGCCGCCCATTTCACGAATGCCGCCCAAAGAGGCTTGCAATTTAGCTTGGTCACGTTCCATGCCCAAACGCTCTTTTTTGGTCAAACCGGCAAAACCCGTTTCCATTTTCTCATCAATGTCTTTCAGACGGCTGATGGATTTGGATACGGTCTGCCAGTTGGTCAGCGTGCCACCAAGCCAACGGTGATTCATGTAGTATTGCGCACATTTCTCAGCGGCTTCTGCAACTGGGTTTTGTGCTTGACGCTTTGTGCCAACAAACAAGATACGGCCGCCTTTTGCGACGGTGTCTTGAATGGCTTTCAAAGCTGCATCGAGCATTGGAACGGTCTGTGTCAGATCCATGATGTGGATGCCGTTACGCTCCCCATAGATGAATTGACCCATACGTGGGTTCCAGCGTTGTGTTTGGTGCCCAAAGTGCACGCCAGCTTCCAAGAGCTGACGCATTGTGAAATCTGCGGCCATTGCCATTTCCTTTCCGGTTTATGCCTCGGCGGGGATGTCAGAGATTGCTCTCAACCGGCGGACTTTTGAGGATTTCTCCCTCAAAGGCCCAAACCCCACCTGCGAAGTAGGGCTGCTTTAATCGCCCCCCTGCCCCTTGGCAAGCGAAAAGCGGCGTAAATTAAGCATATTCAGCCGTGTTTCGCGCGATTTGTGGCCTTTGAGGGTAAAAAAGCAAAAAGGGCGCGCCATTTGCGGCACGCCCTTAATAAATTTCAAAGATATCGGCTCCCAATCGGAGGCCGGCCCTTAAGCCAAAGCGATGTTTGTCGCGCTTTCGCGGCCGTCACGGCCAGGTTCGATATCGAATGTTACTTTTTGGTCATCATTCAAGCCAGTCAAGCCTGCACGCTCAACAGCAGAGATGTGTACAAATACATCTTTAGAGCCGCCATCGGGAGCGATAAAGCCGAAGCCTTTTGAAGTGTTAAACCATTTGACGGTGCCAGTAGCCATCGTCGTTCTCCTTGTTTGATCTGCCCGCGGAATGCAGCAGTGTGGCTAAGTCAGTGCTAGATCGAAAGACTGAGCCGTAAGGAGCAGTTATGCCGATAGATGTAACGTCGCATGGGTTCTCTAGGATATTTTTAACAAAATAGCAAGCTCTTACTCACGCCCCTGCTTGGCGCCTTTGTTAAACCACGAAAAGCGAGGCCTGCTGCGCCCGAATGCGCAAAAGAACTTGTCTCTCATAGATGAGTTTGCCACAAACCCATATGACGCAGAGTCCAGATATATTGTGCATCGGTTCGGTGCTGTGGGATGTCATTGGCCGCTCAACCCGTGCCATGCAAGCCGGGTCTGATGTGCCGGGCCGCATCACGCGGTTGCCGGGCGGCGTCGCCATGAATATTGCGATGACTTTAAAGCGATTTGATCTGCATCCGGCACTTCTATCCGTGGTTGGACAAGACCTTGATGGGCAGGAATTGATTGCGGCCGCAGAAGTTCTGGGGCTGAATACCGCGTATCTCTACCGGTCCCAAGACCTACCGACCGACCGCTATATGGCCATTGAGGGCAGCAACGGCCTCATTGCGGCGATTGCGGATGCCCATTCTCTTGAAGCGGCGGGAGACAAGATATTGCGGCCGCTGGCTGACGGACGTCTGGGACGGGCTGAGCAGCCATTTCATGGTTTGATTGCACTTGATGGCAATCTGACCGTGGGGCTTTTGGCGCAGATCGCCGCCTCCCCGCTGTTTGCCCGAGCTGATTTGCGGATCGCGCCGGCCTCTCCGGGCAAGGCGGAGCGATTGTTGCCGCTGCTTGGGCACCCGGGCGCAACGCTTTATGTCAATGTTGAAGAAGCAGAGTTGATTTTGGGGCGTGACTTCAGCGACGCGGCCGAAGCGGCCTCGGCATTGGTGGCGCGTGGCGCCAATCGCGCAGTTGTGACCCATGGCCCCAAAGCCGCCGCTAAGGCCGATGGCGACGGCTGCGTTCTGGCCCTGCCGCCTGCTGTTTTGGCCAGCCGGGTCACAGGTGCAGGCGACACATTTATGGCCGCACATATCGCCGCAGAGCTGCGCGGTGCAGGTGCACTGCAGGCGCTGCAAGCCGCCTCAAATGCAGCCGCAGCCTATGTTTCAGGAAAATCAGAGGGATAGACTATGCAACTGACCTATAGCGCCGAGATTGAGGCTATCCGGACCGATGCTGGATTTTCCAAGCCGGTGGTGGCGCTGGAGAGCACGATCATCACCCATGGCATGCCCTATCCGCAAAATTTGGATGTGGCACGGGCGGTTGAGCAAGAGGTGCGAGACGCAGGCGCCGTTCCGGCAACCATCGCAATCCTGAACGGTTCGCTGCATATCGGGCTGGATCCGGAGCAATTGACGGATTTGGCACAGGCGCGCGATGTCGCAAAAGTATCGCGCGCAGATATGGCCTTTGTTATGGCACAGGGCAAAAGCGGCGCCACCACGGTGGCCGCCACGATGATTGCAGCGCAGGCGGCTGGCATTGAGGTGTTCGCCACAGGAGGCATTGGCGGGGTGCACCGCGGCGCAGAGCTCACCTTTGATATTTCGGCAGATCTGCGCGAATTGGCACTCACCGATACGATCGTCGTGGCCGCCGGGGCCAAGGCCATTTTAGACATCCCCAAAACCATGGAAGTCCTCGAAACCTATGGGGTTCCGGTGATTGCTTATGGTCAAGATGAGATGCCTGCGTTTTGGTCGCAGAAAAGTGACATCCCTGCCCCCCTGCGTTGCGATACGCCTCAGCAGATTGTAGCCGGATTGCGCGCGCGCCAAGCCCTGGGCCTAAGCGGCGGGCAATTGATCGCCAATCCCGTGCCAAAGGCCGATGAGATTAGCGCCGAAGAGATCGGCCCAATGATAGAGCTGGCCCTGCATGAGGCCCACAGGCAAGGGATCAACGCCAAAGCTGTCACCCCGTTTTTACTGGGCCGCATTTTTGAGCTGACCGAGGGCAAATCGCTGCAAACCAATATTGCCTTGGTGAAAAATAATGCGCGGTTGGCCGCTCAGATCGCCAAATCCTGCTGGGAATTGCCTAAATCATGAAGATGGATAGAAAAAATCTTGTAACGCAAGAGTGTGCTGGCTAAACCACGGGCGACAGGGACATAGGACACCGCATGGAAACGCCACCAGATCAAAACCACCGACGTCAAGGTTGGATGGGCGCAATGCGCTCAAACTTCTTTACCGGCTTGGTGATTATCGCGCCAATCGGGCTGACGGCTTGGTTGATTTGGTCGGTCGTGGGGTGGATTGATGCGCGGGTCTGGGCGATTGTCCCCGACAGCTATCAGCCTGATCGCTATATCCAAACTCTTTTCGATATTCAGCTGAGCGACCAATATGACATCCGCGGATTTGGCCTCATTGTCTTTTTGGTGTTCACCTTTGTTGTGGGCTGGCTCGGAAAAGGTTTTGTGGGGCGGTCTTTGCTGCGTTGGGCTGAAGGTTTGGTGCGCCGCATGCCCGTGGTGCGCACGATCTATAGCGGCGTCAAGCAAATCGCGGAAACGGTCTTTAATCAAAAAAATAACAGCTTTGACCGGGCCTGTTTGATTGAGTATCCGCGCAAGGGAATCTGGGTGATCGGCTTTGTTGCCACCACCGCCCGAGGTGAGGTTGCCGCCCATGCGCCAGATGGAGATCATTTGGTCTCGGTTTTCGTGCCGACAACGCCCAACCCGACCTCTGGCTTTTTGTTGTTTGTGCCGGGTCAGGACATCAAAGAGCTGCAAATGTCTGTTGAGGATGCAGCGAAGCTGATTATATCGGCGGGTCTGGTCTATCCCGAAGATAAAGCGCCAAGCAGCGCGTGACACAGGCGTTTTTCACCGGATTCATCACTCTCATGTCGCTGATCCTGGCGGTGGGCGCGCAAAATGTGTTCATCCTGCGTCAGGGCATTCTACGTCGCCATGTCTTGCCTCTATGCCTCTTTGCCGCTGCAAGCGATGCGCTTCTGATTTGGACAGGGGTGATTGGCTTTGGAGTTTTGGCGCAGATGGCTCCGGGGATCGCCCGCCTGATGACCTGGGGTGGCGCAGTGTTCTTATGCACCTATGGCGCCCTACGTTTTCGCGCGGCCTATCGGGGGGACTATCGTTTGGAGCTTGGCGAGGGACGAGAAAGTCTCAAAAAGACCCTCCTGACTCTCGCCGGTTTCACCTTTTTAAATCCGCATGTCTATCTCGACACAATCGGCCTCATCGGCGCAGTATCGGCACAATATGATGCAGACAGCCTACGCTATGCCTTCGCGACAGGTGCCAGTTTAGGGTCTTTGGTGTTTTTCTGCGCCCTTGGATTCGGTGCTCGATTATTGGCGCCGCTTATGGGATCGAGCAAGGCTTGGCGGGTGCTGGATATTTTGGTTGGCATGACCATGTGGGCCATTGCCGCTTTGTTGGTGTGCTCTTGAGTGCGCCGTTCGCATCATCGGGAGCAAAAAAAACGCCAGCACGAAGCTGGCGTTAAGTTATTGAGGCAGGTTTCATACAGGCAAGAAACCTATCGAGCAGTAACAATACTATAAACAAACTGTTTAGCGGGTCCAAGCTAAAAGTTTGAAAATGTAATATTCCCACGCTAGCCTGTGGCCACAGCCCGGCAAAAACAAAAGGATCTACCCCAGATGACATATGGACAAGGGATCAATTCCAAACTTATTGGCGCGGTTTTTGCCGCCGCATTGCTGGCGGCCAATTTGGGCATGGCAGAGCCAACGCATGGCATAGCTATGTATGGTGACCCCGCATTACCACATGATTTTGTGTCCCTACCCTATGCAAACCCAAACGCCCCGAAAGGGGGAACCATCGTTTCCGCAGAAGGAGGCACCTTCACCTCACTCAATCCGCACGTTCGCAAAGGCTCTGTGCCTTGGCAGCTTCGGTTCCTGGCCTATGAAAGCCTGATGGGCCGTTCTTATGACGAGCCTTTCACCCTTTACACGCTGCTGGCCGAATCGATTGAGACCGATGAGAGCCGCCGCTGGGTTGAATTTTCGCTTCATCCAGAGGCGCGATTCTCTGATGGCAGCCCGGTGACGGTGGAGGATGTGATCTGGTCATATGAAACTTTGGGCACCATTGGTCATCCGCGCTACCACGGGCTTTGGAAGAAAATTGAAACGGTCAGCCAGACCGGACCGCGTAAGGTGAAATTCACCTTTGCCGATCAGGACCGCGAGTTGGCGCTCTTGGTGGGTCTCAGACCAATTTTGAAAAAGGCACAATGGGAGAGCGCAGATTTCGAAAATTCCGGCCTTGATGTAATCCCCATTTCCAGTGCCCCCTATGTCATCCGCGATTTTGATCCGGGAAACTATGTTCGTCTCATGCGCAACCCAGAGTATTGGGGCAAAGACATTGGATTTCGTCGCGGCACAAACAACTTTGATGAGGTTAGATTGGATTTCTATGCGGATGGATCGGTGCAGTTCGAGGCATTTAAAGCGGGCGAATCCTCCTCATTCAGAGAGTTAAACGCAGAACGCTGGGAAAACTCTTACGATTTTGACGCCGTCCAAACGGGGAAGATCGTCAAATCCATCATACCCCACCAGCGCCCCAGCGGCATCACAGGCTTTGTGATGAACACGCGCAAGCCCAAGTTCGCAGATTGGCGTGTGCGCGAGGCTTTGATTGCGGCGTTTAACTTCGAGTTCATCAATCAGGCGAACACCGGTGGGCGCCAGGAGCGTATCACCTCCTATTTCTCAAATTCGGTGCTCTCAATGGAGGCGGGACCAGCGAAAGGTCGGGTGCTTGAGCTGCTTGAGCCCTATGCGGACACCCTGCTGCCCGGCACGATTGAAGGCTACCGCCTGCCGCAATCTGACGGCAGCGCGCGCAATCGTAAGAATATTCGTGCAGCCGATGCTTTGCTGACACAAGCGGGTTGGACAGTTCAAGACGGGTTGCGCCGAAACGCGCAGGGCACGCCGTTTGAAATCACCGTCACCTTGAAGCAGGGCGACACGGAAAGCCAATCGATGATGGATATTTACCAACAAGCCCTTGAACGTCTGGGGATTCGCCTCACGACCGAAGTGCTCGATGCGGCGCAATATAAAGAGCGCACGCAGATCTATGATTTTGATATGGCCTATTATCGGCGCGGCCTGTCGCTGAGCCCCGGCAATGAACAGATGCTCTATTGGGGCGGCTATGGGGTGGATCAACCCGGCACCCGCAATTGGATGGGGATGAACTCTCCCGCTGCCGAATCTATGATTGCAAAACTGGTGAGCTCGACCAGCCGAGAGGACTTTCTCGCGGCCGTGAAGGCGCTGGACCGGATTTTAACCGCGGGACGCTACGTTATTCCAATTCACACGAGTTCTTTCAGCAGATTGGCCCATGTCAAAGAAATCAAATATCCCGAACGCCTACCGATGTATGGCGATTGGATTGGATTTCTGCCGGATGTTTGGTGGTATGAAGCGCAATAGGCGCTGGGGTAAATATTGGAGTAGATCAACAATGAAAAATGCAGTTCTTGCGGAGTTTTTGGGGACAGGTTTTCTATTAGTTTCAGTGGTTGGCAGCGGAATCATGGCTGAGACTCTGGCTGGTGGAAATATTGCTTTGGCGCTATTGGCCAATGCCATTGCAACGGGCTGTATGCTCTATTGCATCATCACCCTATTTGGTGCGGTCTCTGGCGCGCATTTCAACCCCATTGTCTCCCTGGCCTTTGTGCTGCGCGGCGAGATGCCAATCACGCGGGCCTGCGCCTTCATATCAGCGCAGATTTTTGGCGCAATAACGGGAGTGATCTTGACCCATGCAATGTTTGACCAAAGCTTGTTTCAGCTGTCGCAAACCCCGCGGAGCGGTGGGCCGCTTTGGGTGTCCGAAATTTTTGCAAGTTTCGGGCTGCTGCTGATCGTTTTCGGCGGTTTGGCACAAAACTCCAAAGCCATTGCCACAATGGTCGCGCTTTATATCACAGGAGCCTATTGGTTCACCGCCTCCACCAGCTTTGCCAACCCTGCGGTCTCCATCGCGCGGGCGCTATCAGATACCTTTGCAGGGATTGATCCGGCCCATGTGCCAATGTTTATCCTATGCCAATTGATCGGAATGGCCCTGGCGCTTTGGGCTGTAAGGGCCGTCTTTAACACCGAAACAAGCGGTTAACCGAGCGAGGTGACCCATAAAATGGTCGCATCTTCCGCGCTTTGCGTCACCACATTATGCCCCATAGAGGCGTCGTAGTAGGCGCTATCGCCCCGGCGCATCTCAATCGGTTCGTAGAACTCCGTATATAGCTTAACCACCCCGGTCAGCACATAGAGGAATTCCTCACCATCATGACGCACCCAGCCATCGAATTCTTCCATCGACCGGGCGTGTACCACGGCGCGATAGGGCAACATGCGTTTTTTTGACAGGGAATTGGCCAAAAGCTCATGCTCATATGTGGCGGTGACATGGCTTTGCCCCTCGCCCGCTTTGGTATGGGCCAAACGGCCGTTGATTTGATTGTTGACCGGTGGGGTAAAGAGCTGTGGCACGGAAATTTCCAAGCCAATGGCAAGCTTTTTTAACGCATCATAGGTCGGAGACATTTGCCCATTTTCGATTTTTGATAGGGTGCTGCGGGCCAGACCTGCTTGGCTCGCGGCTTGCTCTAACGTCCAATTGCGCGCTTTGCGCAATTCGCGCACGCGCAACCCAAGGTTGAGAGGCAATCCATCTTCAGAATTGCCATTTTCACGGGCGATTTGGATAATCGAACTGGGATCATTTTTTGTCATAGGCCCGTCATAAACTGCCCGCACAAGGCTTGCAACCTGGGGTGACGCGCGCTAGCCGAAGCCTATGGATGCTTTGTTTGACCTTTCTCCTGCGCCACCCTGCCCCCAGAACTTCAATCTGGCGGCCTATGTCCTGGCTGCCGCAAATAATACGCCGGGCAAGGTTGCTTTGACCGTCTATGAGGCGGGTGTTGCGCGCAAATACAGCTATGCGCAACTGGCGCGGGCAGTATTTGGCGTGGCCACAGGTCTGCGCCGGGCGGGGATTGCCGCCGGAGACCGTGTTTTGCTGCGCATCGGCAATACTGTCGATTTTCCCGTCTGCTTTTTGGCCCTTGCTGCGTTAGATGCTGTTGCGATGCCATGTTCAATCGCGTTAACGGACCGCGAGGTGCAAGTGCTGCTGGGCAAAACCCAGCCCAAAGCCATGATTTGTGACCCAAGCCATGGCTTGGCGGGGTTTGACGGGCTGACATTGCAGACCCCGCAGCTGCAGGCATTTCAAAATCTTCCCCCGGCCCGGCCGATCCTGGGTGATCCCAATCGCCCCGGCTATATTATCTTCACCTCCGGCACATCCGGCCAGCCGCGCGCCGTTCTGCATGCTCATCGCGCAGTTTGGGCGCGCAGGATGATGTGGACTGGCTGGTATGAGCTGACGCCGCAAGATGTCATGATGCACGCCGGTGCCTTTAATTGGACCTATACATTGGGAACGGGATTGATGGACCCTTGGGCAATTGGAGCCAGTGCTGTCATCCCCAACACGCAAGAGCCCGCCGAATTGTGGCAGATTATGCAGGCGGAAGAGGCGACCATCTTTGCCGCTGCCCCTGGAATTTACCGCCGGTTGCTGCAACAGTCTTTTGTGCAGCCGCCGCTCTTACGCCACGGTTTGAGCGCCGGTGATGTGCTGCCGCGGTCGGTGCGCCAAAGCTGGCAAGACCGCACCCAAACCCCGATTTGCGAAGCCTTTGGCATGACCGAATGCTCTACGTTTCTATCGGCGACGCCATCTGCGCCCGAGCATCTTGCCGTGCAACCCGGCCGCAAGATTGCCATCTTTGACGGTGATGCCCTGGCCGAGCGTGGACAGATCGGGACCATCGCAGTCGATGGGCGGGATCCGGGCTTGATGCTTGGTTATATTGAGGATGCGGCGATCAACTTACCCCTGAAAAACGGCTGGTATCACACGGCCGACCAAGGGCAGATGTATGCAGATGGTCGGATTGGCTTTGCCGGGCGCAGCGGGGATATCCTCAATGCCGGTGGTTACCGCGTTGCGCCTCGAGAAATTGAGCAAGTGTTAGAAGCATGCCCCGGTGTGCAAGAGGTTGGTGTCACCGAAGTTGAGGTGCGCCCGGATGTTTTTGTCATCGCCGCTTTCGTTGTGGGTGAGGACCCCTGCGACCTTGCGCAGATCGACGCACTGGCCGCGCGGGATTTAGCACGCTACAAACAACCTCGCATCGTGCAAAAAGTGCCTGCCTTGCCGCGCAACCCAAATGGGAAATTAATCCGGGCCGCCCTGCCCCAATTGTGGAACTCTGAGTTATGATTAAGCTTGATATCATGTCTGATCCGATTTGCCCCTGGTGCTATATCGGCAAAACCCATCTTGAAAAGGCGCTGGCTGAACACCCAGATCACCCCTTCACGGTGGAATGGCATCCTTTCCAGCTCAATCCAGATATGCCGGCTGAGGGTATGGACCGCCGCGTCTATTTAGAGCGCAAATTTGGCGGCAAAGAGGCCGCGATCAAAGTTTATTCTCAAATTGAGCAAACCGCGGAAGCGCTGGGGCTGCCCATCGATTTTGCCGCCATGAAGCGCACCCCCAATACCATAGATGCCCATCGCCTTATTCATTGGGCCGGGTTGGAGCAAAAGCAAAATGCGGTGGTGGATGCGCTGTTTCAAGCCTATTTCTGCATGGGTATCGACATCGGCAACCGCGAGGCGTTGTGCGACATTGCCGAGGTGATTGGCCTGGAACGAGATGTCATCGCCCGGCTTTTGTCGAGCGATGCCGACCGCGCGATGATCCAAGAGCGTGACGCCCATAGTCGAAAAATGGGCATCACGGCTGTGCCGACATTCATTATTGCCAATCAACATGCTGTGCCTGGCGCGCAACCGCCAGAGGTCTGGACGTCCATCATTTCTGAGCTTCAGGGGCAATTGGCCGAAACCTAGGCTTTGCGTTTCGCTTCTGCGGCCACAAGCGTGGCAAGATCCTTGGCAATGGCGAAGGCGCCTTTGATTTTGTCGGATGTACGGGCCCAATCTCGGCGTACAACAACCTTGTTGTCACGGATTTTTGCAAGACCGCGTTGATCTTCCAAGAAAGCCACCAAACCGCCGGGCGAGGCAAATTTATCATTGTGAAACTGGATGGTCGCCCCTTTTGGCCCGCCGTCCAGTTTGGCGATCCCGGCTTTGCGGCACATGGCTTTTATGCGCACGATGAGCATCAACGTATTGACCTCTTTGGGCAGAGGCCCAAACCGGTCGATCAGCTCGGCTGCGAAGCCTTCCAGCTCAACTTTTGTCGCAAGAGACGACAACCGACGATACAAGCCCAAGCGCACATCCAGATCCGGCACATAGGCCGCAGGGATCAGGACGGACACCCCAAGGTTTATTTGCGGCGCCCATTGGTCATTATCCAGATTGGCTTCGGTCTCGCCCGACCTGATCTTGGCAATCGCATCTTCCAGCATTTGCTGATAGAGTTCATAGCCCACGTCCCGCATTTGACCTGATTGCTCTTCGCCTAAAAGATTGCCGGCGCCGCGAATGTCCAAATCTTGGCTGGCGAGCGTGAATCCCGCCCCCAAAGAATCCAGTGAGCCCAAGACTCGCAGGCGTTTTTCGGCGGTGGGCGTGAGTTTGGCACGCGGTTTGGTGGTCAAATAGGCAAAGGCCCGCGTTTTGGAGCGCCCGACCCGACCACGGATTTGATACAGTTGTGACAGGCCGAACATATCTGCGCGGTAAATAATCATCGTATTGGCTGTGGGAATATCCAGACCGGATTCCACGATGGTTGTGGCCAAAAGCACATCATATTTGCCGTCGTAAAATGCATTCATCTTATCATCTAATTCGCCCGCCGGCATCTGCCCATGTCCCACAACCACTGAAACTTCCGGCACATGCTCGCGCAAAAATGCCTCCATGTCGGGGATATCTTGAATGCGCGGCACCACAAAAAAGCTTTGCCCGCCGCGATAATGCTCGCGCAAGAGCGCCTCTCTCAGGGTGATGGTGTCAAACTCGCTGACATAGGTTCGAATGGCCAGACGATCGATGGGCGGTGTGCCAATGATGGATAGGTCTCGAACACCGGTCAAAGACAATTGCAAGGTCCTTGGGATAGGTGTGGCCGTCAGAGTGAGCACATGCACGTCAGAGCGCAATTGTTTGAGCTTTTCCTTATGCCCCACGCCGAAGCGTTGTTCCTCGTCAATGACCAAGAGCCCAAGGTTTTTGAAACGAACCTGATCTGCGAGCACCGCATGGGTTCCGATCACAATATCGACCGTGCCGCGGGCCAGCCCGTCTCGGGTTTCATTGGCCGCTTTGGCCGAGACAAAACGCGACAGTTGCCGGATCTCGAGCGGAAAGCCGCGAAACCTCTCAGCAAAGCTTTTCGCGTGTTGACGCGCAAGAAGCGTCGTCGGTGCGACCACGGCCACTTGCAAACCACTACAGGCCGCCACAAATGCCGCCCGCATCGCAACTTCAGTTTTGCCAAACCCAACATCGCCACAGATTAACCGATCCATCGGGCGGCCGGTGCCGAGATCTTCTATCACATCAGAAATGGCGCTCAATTGATCGTCGGTTTCTTGATACGGAAAACGTGCACAAAAACTGTCCCACATGCCCAAAGGTGGATCGACCAGCGGCGCTTTGCGCAACGCACGTTCCGCTGCCACACGAATGAGCTTTTCTGCCATTTCACGGATGCGTTCTTTGAGGCGCGCTTTCTTTGCTTGCCACGCGCCGCCGCCCAAACGATCCAAAAGGCCTTCGTCATGGCCATAGCGTGACAAAAGCTCTATGTTTTCCACCGGCAAATAGAGTTTGGAGTTTTCGGCATATTCGAGCAGCAGGCATTCATGATCGGCACCCGCTGCACTGATAATCTCCAGAGCTTTGAACCGTCCCACCCCGTGATCCACATGCACCACCAAATCGCCCGGGCTCAAACTTTGAGTTTCGGTGAGGAAATTATCGGCCCGTTTGCGCCTTTTCGTGCTGCGCACCAAACGATCACCCAAAATATCCTGCTCGGAGATCACCAGGAGATCATCGGTTTCAAAGCCATGTTCCAGCGGGGAGACCGCCAGATATGTGCCTGCGCCGCGCAGGCCTGTTATATTGCTGATCTCAATCAGCTCCCCATGCCCCTCATCTTGCAACAGGCCCGACAGGCGCTCTCTGGCGCCCGTCGAGTAGGAGGTAATCACCACAGGCTTGGCGGCGCGCTTGTTCTTAATATGGTCAGAGACCGCACCAAAGAGGCTCAGGGCCTCGTTCTGACGCTCAGGCGCAAAATTGCGGCCAAGCCGCGCGCCCGCATCCAGGACATTCAACCCCGTCGGTTGTGGCAAAACCGATAGGGCAACCTGCCGCCGCCCTGCCAAGGCCTCCTGCCAGGCGGCATCATTGAGATAGAGCAATTCTGGTGGCGCGGGTTTGTAGACCGTATCTAAACGCCCCTTTTGCGTGAATGCGGTTTTGCGCGCGTCATATTGATCAGCAATGGTGTCCCAGCGGGCCAAGCGCGCTGGGGTCGATTGATCATCCACAATAACCGTCGCATCGGGCAAGTAGTCAAACAGCGTGTCCATTTCTTCGTGAAAGAACGGCAGCCAATGCTCCACCCCTTGATGTTTTCGTCCTGCGGATATGGCCTCATAGAGCGGATCATCTGTGCCTGCGGCCCCAAACTCAATGCGGTAGTTTTGTCGAAATCGCCGGATCGAGGCCTCATCTAGGATCACTTCGGACACGGGGGACAATTCAACCTTCTCAAGCGATTTCACTGTGCGCTGCGTTGCCGGATCAAATTGGCGAATGCCGTCAAGCGTATCGCCGAAAAAATCCAGACGGATTGGCTCGGAAAGGCCAGGCGGGAAAATGTCGATAATGCCCCCCCGAATTGAATAATCGCCCGGCTCCATAACTGTTGGCGTTTGCGTGAATCCCATACGCACCAGAAAAGCCCGCAGGGCTTGTTCATCCACGCGGCTGTGAACCGAGGCGCGAAAGACGGCGGATCCAACAGTCGCGCGCGCCGGCACGCGCTGGCTGGCAGCCGAAAGCGTGGTTAAGACAACATAGGATTTTGGCATCTGCGCGAGAAAACTGGCCAGGCTCGACATGCGCTGGGCACTGATATCCGCATTCGGCGATACGCGGTCAAAGGGCAGACAGTCCCAAGCGGGAAAATGAAAGACGGGCAGCTCAGGGGCAAAAAATTCCAAAGCCGCCCGCATCGCCTGTAGACGATGGGCATCGCGCGCGACATGGATCACCCCGCCCTGCTGCGCTTCTTTGTTCACAATGGTCGCGTCAAAGCCCTCCGGGGCGCCGCTCATCAAGATGTGGTTGGATGTCATATCAGCCCGTCAAACCTTTTGTCTTATCATTGTGTCAAGACCTCGAACCCGTAGCCAAATACCCCGGCGCAGAAAATAGCCGCGGCGCCTGTGGCATAGATCTTTAGATGCAGTTTTTTCAAATCTTTGATCACTGGCTCAAACTCCTGATGATCGGCGCATATGGTCTGCGCCGTGCGATAACCCAATCGGAAAATCACCAATTCTGGGAGGATCAAAAGACTGGCGGCGGCACAGAGTTCGATCTGGTAGATAAACCCCAATATGAAGAGCACCGATACCAAAAACGACAGGGCGACCACAACAGCGAGCGGCGCTTGATGGGCTGTATCAACCCTGCGTTGGGCGCGCCACTTTACGATGGTAAAAAGCTGCCCCCTGTCTTTGGATTGAAGGCAATCAACAGGCACTCCGAGGACTTGAGCGCCATGCCAAAACCATTGCAACACAATAAGGGACCAAAACCATCCGCTGCCAAAGGCATCCCATGAAAGAAGATCAATGAGGCTCATTAAGGGTCACTTGAATTTGGAATTTGCATTTTTTCTCTGCTACACCTAAGCCGATCAGAAGAAAACCCAAACTATCTATGTAAATGAGGTTCCAGTCATGGCGCGTTTTCAAACCCAAGCCCCCTTTCCTGCCCTGCGTCCTCGGCGGCTGCGGGCCTATCCTGCACTGCGGGCGATGGTGCGCGAAACACATCTCAGCCCCGCTGATCTGATTTGGCCCATCTTTGTCATGGCGGGAGAGGATAGCCACGAACCCGTGAGCTCAATGCCGGGTGTCAGTCGCCACACGGTTGATCGGTTGCCCGCTTTGGCGGCGACGGCCCATAAGCTCGGCATTCCTGCAATCTGCATTTTTCCATATACCGACCCGGCATTAAAAACCGAAGATTGCAAAGAGGCTTGGAATCCTGACAACCTGTCCAATCGGGCCATTCGAGCGATCAAAGATGCCGTTCCTGACGTCATGGTCATGACAGATATTGCGCTAGATCCTTATAACATCAACGGCCACGATGGCATCGTGCGGGACGGTGAGATCATTAACGACGAAACCGTGGCCGCTCTGGTCAAAATGGGCCAGGCACAGGCTCAATCGGGAGCCGATATTCTTGGACCGTCTGATATGATGGATGGGCGCATTGGTGCTTTGCGGACCATGTTGGAGCAAAACTCCTTCCACAACGTCAGCATATTGAGCTATTCTGCCAAGTTTTCTTCCGCATTTTATGGGCCATTCCGCGATGCCGTTGGGGCCACGGGTGCGCTCACGGGCGACAAAAATACCTATCAAATAGATCCGGCAAACAGCGACGAAGCCCTGCGGATGATCGCGCGGGATTTGTCTGAAGGGGCAGATATGGTCATGGTCAAACCCGGCATGCCCTATTTGGACATTTGCCATCGGGCGAAGAGCGAATTTGGCGTGCCAACATTCGCCTATCAGGTGTCTGGAGAGTATGCGATGCTGCAAGCGGCGGCGCAAAATGGCTGGCTTGACGGGCGCCGGGTCATGCTCGAGAGCCTCATGGCCTTTAAGCGGGCCGGATGTGACGGGGTTTTGACCTATTTTGCGCCAGAGGTCGCCGAAATCTTAAACGGCGCGCATTGAACCTGGGCGCGCTAGTGACAGGCATCAGGAAATGATATAAAATTTATCGAAGATCCGATAAATCGGACAGAAAAAGGCGGAGCATCTATGACACAGACAACACGACGAAATTTTTCACTTGGCCTTCTCGCCCTTGGCGGCACAGCGGCCTGTTCAAATGCGATTGGTTCTAATAAGGCACCGCAAATTGATGCGGCTGTTGAGTCAACGTTACAGGTCATGTTTGACAGTTACCCCGGCACCCAACAATTGGCCGAGAACGCCAGCGGCATGTTGGTCATGCCTTTGATTACCGAAGCAGGTTTCGGCCTGGGCGGCAGTTTTGGGCGTGGCGCGCTGCGGGTTGGTGATTCCAATGTCGATTACTATTCTGCGGCCGGGGCGAGCGCCGGGTTGCAACTTGGTGCGCAGCAATATTCACATGTGCTATTTTTCATGACCGATGACGCATTGGCCGGGTTTAGAGCTTCACCGGGCTGGGTGGCTGGCGCAAATGTTGAATATGCTTATCGCGATCAGGGCGACTCCTTCGCCGCCGACACCACCACCACGCTTAATCCGGTCATTGCCGTGGTCTTCGCACAGGCCGGCCTGCGCCTCGGCGCCACGGTTGAAGGGATAAAGTACACAAGGATTATCCCGTAAGAAACTGATTATAATTAAATAAAAGCCAAAATGCAGGGCAATTTTCCGCGCTGCCAGTGAAAGTACCCTATGGATCGCATTTTTGTATGGCTCATGCGTCTCATTCTCAGCCTGGCTGTCATTGGCGCCCTGTTTTTTGCTTTCAGCTGGTATGTTCTGTCCCGCTCCCTGCCGGACTACACAAAGACCGTACAATTTGAGCAGCTGATAGCTCCGGTGGAAATTGTTCGCGATACGGCCAATGTGCCGCATATTTTCGGCAAAAATGATCACGATACACTGTTTGCCCTCGGCTATGCCCATGCCCAGGATCGTCTGTGGCAAATGACAATGCTGCGTCGTACGGCGCAGGGGCGGCTCTCGGAGCTTTTTGGCGAGGCCACCCTGCCTATTGATATGACGGTGCGCCGCTTGGCGATCTATAGTGCCGCCCGGCAATCGCTGTCGGCCCTTCGCCCCGACACGCTTGCCAAACTGGATGCCTATGCGCTTGGGGTGAATGCCCGGCTCCTTGAGATAAACAACGGTGCACTCGGGCGGGGCGCGCCGGAGTTTTTCCTATTTTCCAACGCGATATCCCCGTGGACCGCCGCCGACAGCCTGGCGATCATCAAACTTATGGGGATTCAGCTCTCCAGTCATTTACAACAAGAAGTGCTGCGCGCGCGGGCGTCTCTCATTCTAGATGATGATCGGATCAAGGATTTACTGCCCGATATGCCGGGCAATAACCAAGCGGAAATCATCGATTTCACGCGCCTATTCCCAGAGATCCCACCCAATAGAGCCACAGCTGAAGCGCCGCGCTCAGCCCTCTCCCCGTTCAAATCTATAGCCCTTTCGGGGGCTTCGAATGCATGGGCCGCCTTGCCCGGGCGCAGTGCCACCCGCGGCACGCTTCTGGCCAATGATCCGCATCTCGAACTCACCGCCCCCTCAATTTGGTATCTGGCGCGTCTCGAGCTCTCCACCGGCGGCGTCATTGGTGGCACCATTCCCGGCCTTCCGCTGGTTTTGGTGGGACGCTCTGCAAAGCTTGGCTGGGGCTTAACCAGCTCAAACCTCGATGATACAGATATTTACATCGAAAAGCTAAACCCACTGGAGTCAAGCGAATATCAAACACCGGAGGGCTACAAACCCTTTATCAAAAAGCAAAGCATTGTTCGGATCAAAGACAAATCACCCGTGACGTTGGAGATGTTTTGGACGGATAACGGCCCGGTTTTGCCCGGCAGCCATGCGAACCTAGGCGCTGTGACCCCGGCCGGTCATGTCACGTCGGTGGCTTGGACGCTTCTATCGAGCCAGGACACATCCGTTGAGGCCGGTTTTGATCTGATGGCCGCGCAGTCGGTGCAGGAAGGCTTGCAGGCCTCCCGCAGTTTCGTGGCGCCCAGTCAGATACTCACGCTGGCCGATTCCAAACAGATTGCCATGCGCACCATCGGCGCCCTACCCAAACGCGATCCGCGCCACCAATCCAAAGGGCGCCTGCCAAGCGCCGGCTGGCTGGCACAAAACCGGTGGCAAGGCGTTTTTGATCCCTCGGTAAATCCGGTTTTTCTAAACCCCGCCAGTGGTATTTTGGGACACACTAACAATAAATACACCGATCGCAGCTTTCCCGAACATATCAGCTATGATTGGGGCGACAGTCAGAGGGTTCAACGGATGACGCGCCTGCTCCAAACCCGAGAGGCCCACACCCGCGACAGTTTTATCGAAGCGCAATTGGACAGCGTGTCGCCTGCCGCGCGCACAATTTTGCCGCTGATCGGCGCAGAGCTTTGGTTTCAATCAGAAGCCGTGGCCGAAGACAGCACGGCCGGAAGACGCCAAACAGCCTTGGATCTTTTGGCCAATTGGAATGGTGAGATGAATGAACACCTGCCAGAGCCATTGATCTATGCGGCCTGGCTCAGAGCCTTGCAGAAGCGTCTCATAGTGGATGAGCTTGGACCGTTGCATGAGGCCTTCACCCATGTCGAGCCGCTCTTCATTGAGCGGGTGTTTCGCGATGTGTCAGGCGCCAGCATTTGGTGTGACGTGGTGCAGTCGCGCAGAATGGAGAGCTGCTCTGAGATGTCTCGTTTGGCTCTGGATGATGCCCTCGCCGAACTGGTCGAGACCTATGGCAGCGAAATCACCGCTCTGCGCTGGGGAGAGGCGCATCAAGCCACCCATGATCATCCGGTTTTGGGCGATATTCCGATCTTGAGGTGGTTCGTAAACATTCGGCAATCCACCTCCGGAGGAGACCATACGCTCCAACGCGGCAAGACCATCGGCACAGGGCCGAACCCCTATCTAAACGCCCATGCAGGCGCCTATCGTGGGGTCTATGATTTTGCCGATCCTGACAGTTCTGTTTTTATCATTTCGACCGGGCAAAGTGGGCATCCCTTGTCGCGGCATTACGACAATCTCGGCAAATTATGGCGCCGGGGCGAATATGTGCCCATGACATTGGATGAAACTTTGGCCCGAGCGGGTGCAACTGGCCTTACGACCCTGACACCAGTTTTGGACCAAACTGATCGCTAAAGGCTTTCTTTTGGCGTGCTGTCCAAGAGACTGATAGGGAAAACCCCTCTTGCGTTTGTTGCTCGTCGCGCACCAAACCTTGCTCAAACAACCAGGCGCGCGCGCGCCCTTCGTCAAAGCCAAGCACAAGCTCTGATTGGGTTTTGTCAGGCGTCAGCCGCCTTGACACGGCATCTAAAAACTCAGGCACGCCTGCGCCGGTGAGCGCCGAAGTGATGAAGACATCATCCGACCGCTCAGCCGCGTTTTGCAGCGCCTCCAAGGCGCTTGGGTCCAAGATATCGCTTTTATTCCACATCTCAATGCGTGGCACATCGTGATCAAGGCCTAACGTTTCGAGAATCGTGTTCACGTCCTGCGCCTGCTCTGCAGTTTCGGGATGGGCGATGTCGCGTACATGAACAACCAGCTGCGCTGCCGTCACCTCTTCCAAAGTCGCGCGGAAGGAGGCGACAAGCTCGGTTGGCAGATCAGAGATAAAACCCACAGTATCTGACAAGATCACATCCATACCACTGGGCAGTTTCACCGCACGCATCGTCGGATCAAGCGTGGCGAAAAGCATGTCTTTGGCCAAGACCTTGGCCCCGGTCATATAGTTGAACAATGTCGACTTGCCCGCATTGGTATAGCCCACAAGAGCCACGATTGGATAAGGCACTTTTGCCCGTGCCGACCGGTGTAGCTCGCGCGTTTTCACCACCTTGTCGAGTTGTTTTTGCAACCGCACCAATTGGATATCAATGGCCCGTCGATCGGACTCAATTTGCGTCTCGCCCGGCCCCCCCACAAAACCAAGACCGCCCCGTTGACGCTCCAAATGGGTCCAAGCGCGCACAAGCCGTGTACGTTGATAGCTCAAAGCGGCCATTTCCACCTGCAAAACCCCCTCACGGGTGCGCGCACGATCAGAGAAAATTTCGAGGATTAAGCCGGTGCGATCAAGGATTTTGACGCCCCAATCTTTCTCCAAGTTACGCTGTTGCACCGGCGAGACATGCCCATCTATGAGCACAAGTTCCACTTCGGCAGCTTTAAACAACTCAGCAAGTTCAGCGATTTTTCCCTTGCCAAAGAGCTTGCCCGGATGAGCCCGGGGCAAACGCACAATGGTTTCTCCCATCACTTCGAGCCCGGGAAGCGCATGAGCCAAAGACACCGCCTCAGCCAAAGCATCCGTCGCAGCGCGCGCGGAATAATCGGTTTTTATATCGGGATGTAAAACCCAAGCGTGGGTCTCATGCGCATCTGGCGTATTGCCCATAATGCCTATTCTTCACCGTCATAAAGAGAAATTGGCTGCGCTGGCATAATGGTTGAAATCGCATGTTTATAAACCAATTGCGATGCCCCATCGCGGCGCAAGAGCACGCAGAAATTGTCAAACCATGTGACAACGCCTTGCAGCTTCACGCCATTGATCAAAAAGATGGTGACAGGAACCTTGGTTTTGCGCACTTGATTGAGAAATGCGTCTTGTAAGTTTTGTTTATCGGAAGCCATTCTTTAAGCCCTTTTTCTTGCGGGGACACACAAAATTACACCCCGGAGTGGTTAGTATGTAGTGGTTTTTCAGCAATTTCTAGTAGCAAATCGGCATAAATTTCTGCGTCAGCGATAAATATCAGGATTTAACAAGGCCAAGAGCGCCAACACCTCAAGCCGACCCAGAACCATTGCCGCAGCCAAGATCATCTTGGCCTGGGTTGGAAGTGCCATCACCAGCGTCTGGGTGCCGTCGCCTGTTGGCAAAAGTGGTCCTGTATTGGTGACAGTGGCCAATGTAAGGTACAATGCTTCTTTCACCGGGCTGCCTGTGAGCGTCAACGCCAGGGTGGTGGCCCCCAGAACCAAAATGAACAGCACCAAAAACACACAAGCCAACATCGCACTGTGATGATCATGCGAGCGGCTTTCTATCTGCCCCGATATCACCTGTGATGGTGCTGTAAGGCGATTGACCTCGGCTTGGCTATGACCGGCCAGGATAAAAACCCGCAAGAGTTTTATGCCCCCAGCCGTTGTCGCCACGCCGCCCCCGATCATGGCCAGCGCAACAAGTATGATTTCCACCGGATCCAAGGTCACAAGTCCCGAAGGCAGAAATTCGGAAGCCAGCCCCGTAGTGGTCAGGAATGACAGGCTGGTAAAAAACGCGCCCCAGATCAGCTCAAGACCCGCGCCAAGACCCTCAACATATCGCGCCCCTTGTCCGATGAGAACAAGCGCTGCCACAAGAACCAAGCCAGCGGCCACGCGAAGTTCTGGATCTTCGGTCATGCGCCATTTACGGGCTCGGGCAAAGACTGTTGAGAACGTAGAACGTGACAGGGCAAACAGCATCACAAATGCCAAAATCACCTCTCCAGACACACCACCGACACCGGCATGTCCAGGAATTTCAATCCCAAATGTCGCAATCGTTGCCATGGCGCGCAAGATTGCATAGGTCGGGTCGCCACTGACGATCAAAAGTGCAAGAGCCGCTACCAGCGTGATCCACAGATAGACCGGCCCAAGGCGATGGGCTTCGCGCCAGAATTTCTCTGCCGGCAGTCGACCTGCGGTTTGCCGCGCGCTTTGTGATCGGGTCATCGCCTCTCCCCGGGCCCCCAGATGCTCAAATCCGCCCAGATTGAGCGGTGCGAAAATCGACCAGGCGAAAACCCAAATCAAAAACCCACTGGCCCAGCCCAGACTGACCCGCCAAATGACCAATGTTTCGCTCAAGCTGCCAGGGGCGAAGACCGGAAGACCAGTTGTTGTCACGGTGCTTACGATATCAAGATAAGCGTCAATAAACCCACCTGCTCCGCTGACTTCATAAAGTGGTATGGCCAAAAGGATCGGAAAACCGAGAAAGAAGGAGATCAGCGACCAGAGTCGCGCATGACGATGCATAGGAAAAACAGTGCCTTGTAGAGAAAACCCCAAAAAACTCAAACCAAAGAGCCCCATGAGCACGGCATAAAAGAAGCTACGCCCCTCGTGGGAATCTCCGGATATGAATCCGTGCACCGACGGGATCATCATCATCACAATTAGAAGAGTTGGGATTGAGATTGCCAGCGGCAATTTCTGAAAACGCACCCACATGACTAGAAGAAATCTATCGTAACTTGTAGCAAACGTTCCACTTCGGCCACATCTGCTGAGAGGGAGAAAAGAACCACATGATCCCCCTCTTCAATACGCAGGGAGCCAGAAGGCTTTAGGATCTTATCCCCCTTTCGCACCGCGCCGACCAGCACGCCCTCGGGAAACTCAATATCGCGAATATTCTGACCCGCTATGGAGGAGGTCGACAAAACCTGTGCTTCAATCACTTCCGCTTCCGCGTCACCAATGGAATAGACGCCCCGCACACGCCCATGACGGATATGGCGCAAAATCGAGGACACGGTCGTCGCCCGAGGGTTTACATGCGCATCAATTCCCATGGCGCGCAGCAGGGGCTCCATCGAGGGATCGTTGATCAAACATATCGCCAGCGGACAGCCCATGGATTTGGCTCGAATGGCCGCAAGAAGATTGGTTTTGTCGTCATCGGTCACCGCCAAGATCGCATCGCTGCGTTCAATATTGGCCTCCGATAGCATATCTGCATCCAATCCATCCCCATGAAGAACGATGGTTTTCTCCAACAATTCAGCCGCTTGCTCTGCGGTGAACCGGTCTTTCTCGATCACCTTAGCCCGAATGCGGCTGCTGCGGTTCTCGAGGTTCTTGGCCACAGCAAACCCGACATTGCCGCCGCCAACGATGACGATGCGATCTTGCACATGAGCGGTTTTACCAAAGACCTCCAGCGCCCGCTGCACATCATGTTTTTGCACAAATATGTAACAAGAATCCCCGGCAAAGAGTTGGTCACCGGAGCTCGGGACAAACAGCGTGCCATCGCGCCGAATGGCCACCACCACGGCGGAAAGTGTTGAGAAAAGGTCAGACAATTGGCGCAACGGTGTGTTAAGAACCGGGCATTTATCGTCCAAAGTAATCCCAAGCAATTGGACATCACCGTTGAAGAAAAATTCCGTTTCGAATGCGGCAGGCGTTTGCAGCCGGCGTAAAGCGGCCTCGGAGACTTCTTTCTCTGGGCTAATGACCACATCGATTGGCAGGTGATCGCGGCGATAGAGATCAGCATAAATTGCATCCAAATAGCTTTGCGACCGCAAGCGCGCAATTTTACGCGGGATGTTAAACACAGAATGCGCCACCTGACAGGTCACCATATTGACCTCATCGGAATGGGTGGCCGCGATGACCATATCGGCATCCTGCGCACCGGCGCGCGCCAAAATATCCGGATAGCTGGCAAAGCCAACGATGCCTTGAACATCCAAAGTGTCTGTCGCCCGGCGTACCAGATCAGAATTGCGATCAACGACTGTCACGTCGTTTTTTTCATTGGCGAGATGGCGTGCAATTTGCCAGCCAACCTGACCTGCTCCGCATATGATCACTTTCATGGGTTTTGCCCCCTTGAAATCAGATGAACTCTGCGAGCGGGTGTGTCAGACCACATGCAGAAGGTCAATTCTTTCATTCACTCCGGTTCAAGCTGTGCGTGCAGCCCACGGCTGCGATTTGAGGTCACCACCCCGAGCGATTTTAGTTTACGGTGCAGCGCTGAGCGCTCCATACCAACAAAACTGGCGGTGCGGCTGATGTTGCCGCCAAAGCGGTTGATTTGCGTTAAAAGATATTCCCGCTCAAAAAGCTCGCGGGCTTCGCGCAAAGAATAGGTGGCGACACTGCCTGAAATCACGATCTGCCCGTCCCGGCTGTCGCCTACACCTGTTTCATTGGGCAGCTCTTCGGGCTCAATATCCCCCGAGGTTGGACCCATGATCAACACCCGCTCCATGAGGTTTTTAAGCTGGCGAATGTTTCCGGGCCAAATCATACTTTCCAAAGTCGTGGCCGCATCTTCGCTCAAGCGGCGATTGGGCAGGCCAAGCTTGTCATGAAACTCACCCAAAAAATGCTCCGCAAGAACTGAGATGTCCTCGCGACGTTCCTCAAGGCTGGGCACTGCAATCGGCACCACATTGAGGCGGTGGAACAATTCTTCACGGAACGCTCCGCGCTCAATCTCTTGCGTCAAATCTTTCGCCGTGGCTGAAATCACGCGGATATCTACCTTCTGTGCGGCGGTTCCATCCACCCGCGTGAAGCTTTGATCTACCAAAACCCGCAAAAGCCGAGCTTGTACGGCCAGCGGTAAATCTGCAATTTCGTCAAAAAATAAAATACCGTTATGCGCCGACTCTAATAGGCCCATTTGATGCAGCCTGCCGTTGAGCTCGACGCCAAATAGCTTTGCATCTGCCGTCTCAGCATCCAGAGAGGCGCAGTTGACCACCACAAGCGGTGTATTGAACCTGTTTGAATTGATGTGAATGTAGCGCGCAGCCGTTTCCTTGCCAACGCCAGATGGGCCCGTTAACAAAACGCGCCCATTCGATTTCGTGACCTTATCGAGACTGCTCTTCAAGGCTTTGAAAACAGCACTTTGTCCAATGAGTTCCAAGGGTTGTTGGTACTGGCTGCGCAGAGCGATGTTCTCACTGCGCAGGTTGGCCACTTCCATAGCCCGGCGAATAACCACGAGCAATTGATCTATATTGAAAGGTTTCTCGATGAAATCGAACGCGCCTTGCTTGATCGCCGCAACAGCAATCTCGATGTTACCATGACCGGAAATAATCACCACCGGCACATCCGGGTAATTGGATTTCACGGACTTCAAAATATCAATGCCATCCATCGCACTGTCTTTGAGCCAGATGTCTAGGATCAGCATAGCCGGGCGCTCATCGGCAATCTGGCGCATGGCTGCATCAGACGTGCCCGCGAGCCGTGTTTTGTAGCCTTCATCGATCAATATTTCAGAGATCAATTCACGGATATCGCGCTCGTCATCAATAATCAAAATATCTGTCATGCTGGTATTCCTAGATCAATTTTCTGTGCGATGCTATCGGCCAGACGTGGCAGCCTAATGACTGCCTTTGCCCCTGGCCTGTCGCCTTCTTGGAAGGCTTCCGCATCCGTCAGTGCAAAGGTGCCTCCATGTTCTTCGATGGTTTTCACTACAATTGACAGGCCAAGGCCCGTTCCCGATAGGCGATTGGTCACATAGGGTTCGAGCAGACGTGCGCGATCTTCGGGCAGCCCTGCGCCGTTGTCCGATATCTCCACAACCACCGACCGATCTGTTTGGGCCGCTGCAATGCGAATTTCGCCCATATGATCGGGCTGATGCGCTTTTCTATCGTCGATGGATTCGCCGGCGTTCTTTAACAAATTGGTCACAGCACGGCCAATCATCGCAGCATCTGCATCAATCCAAAGCGCTTCTTTCGGCAGATCCAATGTGAATTTCACATCTGGCTGTCCACTTTCTTGCAACAAGATCGTCTCCTTGAGAAAGTCAGCAAAATTCGTGTGGCGACAATCTGGCTCCGGCATACGCGCGAATTGCGAAAATTCGTCGACAATGCGGCTGAGCTCATTGGTTTGGCGCACAATGACATCCGTCATACGTTCCAGCTGCTCTGACTCCTCGCCAACCTGTGGTGAAAATTTGCGTTTAATACGTTCCGCAGACAGTCGAATAGGTGTCAATGGGTTCTTAATCTCATGAGCAATCCGCCGGGCGACATCGCCCCAAGCGGCCATGCGCTGTGCGCTGACGAGATCCGTGACATCTTCCAGCGCAATCACATAGCCCTCTGCATCAGACAGCTCACCCGAGCGGCGCGCAATGCGTACCAAAAGGCTCTCTAACTTCCCACGGCGCACCACCCGCACTTCGCGTTGCGCCACATCAGACAGGCTTGAACAGAAATCTGTGAACATACTGGCCAACTCAGGCACCGCCTCCGAGAGCGCGCGCGGCTCAGCGGACTCTGGTAAATCCAAAACCCGCTGGGCGGATTTGTTTAAAAACATAATATTGCCCGCTTGATCGAGTCCAATCACGCCGGAGGTCACAGAGGCCAGAACGGAATCAAACAATCTTCTTCGGCGTTCCGCTTGATCTGCACTCTTAAGTAAGGTGTCGCGTTGACCTTTCAATCTATGGGTCATTTGGTTGAAGTAACGCGCCAGCATCGCGATCTCATCATCGCCTTTGATATTTTCGATCTGCGCGTCTAAGTCCCCTGCCCCAACCTTTTGCGCCGCCGCCGCCATGCGCCCCACGGGACTGGCCAATCTTTCAGCAAACCAAAGCCCAAGCCAGGTCGCGGTCAAAATCAAAATCACCGCAAAGGCCAGATACAAAAGCCCAAAATCAAACAAGAGCCGCCCGCGTTCCGATTCAAGCTGATTATAGTAGCGCGCGGTTTCGGTGGTTTCTTCGAGCAAGGCCAAAAGAGATCCCTCAACACTGCGCGTTAGGTAAAGATAGTGGTTGGTGTAAGTTTGCAATCGGATCAGGGCCCGCATCTCATTGCTGGGCCAATCTGTCATAATCACCGGCTCCAGCCCATCTGCGGCCATAATTTGCGCGTCGGTTGGTTGTTCGTAATCAAACAAATAGGACGACGGTCCGCGCAGTCGCAACTCTCCCAGATTGTTGATGATGTAGATCTCTTTAAAGCCGCGTTCAAACTGGGTCTGAAGACGGGTGAGCGCCGGGCTGAGTTGGCTGTCCATATCTATGCTGCGGGAGAAAAACTCATTTTGGTTCAGATCATTAAGGCGTTGCGCAAAAATTTTAGTATCCGATATGACCCCGTTGCGAGTCTGCGCCTCATAGGCCTGCGCGGCACTCAAAGAGGCCCCGACCGCATTGCGCACCCTTTCAGAAAACCACCCCTCCAGCGCCTGATTGACCGAAAGCACAGCAAATATGGCGACCAAAATCGTTGGGAACAGCGCAATCACCCCGAAGGCCGTCGTGAGGCGGAAATGCAACCGCGAGCCTGCCGATTGCGCCCGGCGGGCGGCCGCCAGCTGGACAATTCGGCGGATCAGCAATGTTGTGATAAACAAAATATAAACAAAATCAGCGGTCAAAATAAACCGTAGCGATGCCCGCCCGCCTTTGATCGGCTGCATGGCATAGAACGTCAGGAACACCAGCAAAGGCCCCGTAACCACCAAAACAAAGGTAAAGTTCGAGTTGACCTGCGGGTTCGCACGCAGATCGGCCATTTTGTCTAATAAAGAACTGACAAGCCCTTGGCGCATTTCTGCTGACCCTTTTGATGACCGCGATTCCTGCGCATTGTGGAAAAGTGCCAAAATGCCACGCTTGTTGCGCTTTTACATCATTTTGCGTCGGCGTGTCACGACAATTTCAAGGTCGTTGATTTTTTTGCGCAGGGTATTGCGATTAATGCCGAGCAAATCGGCACATTTGGCTTGGTTGCCGGAGGTGGCCGCAAGTGAAATCTCAATCAAAGGAACTTCAATTTCGCGCAAAATTCTTTGATACACCCCGTCTGGAGGCAGGTTCGCACCGTGAAGATCAAAATACCGCTGCACATGCAGCCCAACGGATTCGGCCAGACTTTCAGAGGGTAACAACGCACTGATCGCGTTGCTCGGCCCAGCTTTTTTCAAAACCTCCTTCACAGCATTGCCATCAAGCAATGTGTTGGGGGACTCCATCATCAATTGGCCGATGACGTTCTGCAATTGGCGCACATTGCCCGGCCAATTGAAATCGCGCAGGGCCGCAGCGCCGGCCTGGCTGAGCTCAAACTTTATTTCCGCTTGCAACGTCGCAATGAAATGCTGGGCCAAGACTGAAATATCCTCAACCCGCTCACGCAAGGCCGGAACGGTCAGCTGTAGGCTAGACAGGCGAAAAAACAGATCATTCCTGAAATTTCCATTTTGAACATCTGCCAGAATATTTGGCGCAGCGGTTGAGACCAAACGCAGGTTTTGGTCGCCCGGCTCCCCCAATATATGCAGCAATCGCAGTTGCGCCGCTGGGCTCAAGTCGCTCACCCCATCCAAGATCAATGTGCCAGACCCGCAGCGCATGAGCGCATCACGAATGGTAGATTGGCTTTCCATCATCTCTGGATGCAAAACCACCATCGGTTGATCGGCACGTTTCGAAAACTTGTGCAGACTGGAAGCGATCAAGGACTTTCCCGTGCCAGCCTCGCCCAACACCAGCACAGGCGCCGGCGCGTTCATAGCGCGTGCGATTAACCGATAAAGCGTTTGCATCGCCGTCGATTGCCCAACCAACGGGATTTCAGCATCCTGCACCTCGGCCACATCCCCGGACACTTGCGGCGGATGACGGCGCTCCAAGGCTTTGGCCGCGCGATGCATTAACTCGGGCAAGTCGAAGGGTTTGGGCAGGTAGTCAAAAGCTTTGGCCTCATTGGCGCGAATGGCCGTCACGATTGTGTTTTGAGCAGAGATAATAATGACCGGAAGATTGGGGCGCAGTTTGGTGATTTGTGGCAAATTCTCAAGGCCGTTGCCATCGGGCATAACCACATCCGACACCACCAAATCCCCTTTGCCATCCTCGACCCAGCGCATCAAAGTGACCAGCGATGACGTCGCGTGGACTTTACATCCCGCCCGGGTGAAGGCCTGAGTTAGGACCGTTCGAATCGTTCGGTCGTCATCTGCGATTAGAACCGTTCCATCCATAGCGTTAACTCCTACTCTCGTTATGTACCGACAATGATACTCTGAAAATCGTATGACCTGGCTGTGAGGCGACGCTGATCCACGCGCGATGCTGGGCAATTATTTTGGACACCAAGGCCAATCCGAGCCCCTTGCCATTGTTTTTTGTGGTCACAAAGGGCTCAAAAACATGATTGGCCAACGCCTTCGGCAAACCCGGGCCGTTGTCGATGATCTCCACATGCAAAGGCAGGCGGCGCCCTGTTCCATCCGGCAGAGGCAGGCGCAAGCTTGGGTCATAGAAGGTGCGAATAGTCACTTTTCCCTCTGGACCCAAAGCCTCACAGGCGTTTTTGACCAAATTCAGAAAGACCTGCACCATTTGATCCGCATCTGCCCAGACTTCCGGTAGGGAGGGGTCATAGGTCTTGTGAATCTGGATCTCACCAGCAAATCCAAACACGGCCGAGCGTGCGGCTCTATCGAGCACATCATGAATATTGACGAAAGCACAACTTGGCGGCGTGACATCGCCGAATTGTTCCACCTGATCGAGAAGGCTGACAATGCGTTTGCTTTCTTCGACGATCAGATCCGTCATTTCAAGATCTTCAGCCGGCAGAGACAATGACAAAAACTGCGCCGCGCCCGTGATCCCGGCCAGGGGATTTTTGATCTCATGGGCCAGCATTTCGGCCATGCCAATGGCAGAATGCGCGGCCGAGAGCGGCGCGGTTTCTCCAAAACGACCGCCGAGCGTTTCATGTGCAATGAGCAAAATCATGATCTGCCCCTCTGCCCCTGTCATCGGACAAAGATGGACTGCACAGGTCTGGGGTGCCGTTGTGCGACCGTGGGTTGTGATCTGCGAAATAACGATGGGCCGTGAGGTCGCGCGTGCCCGCTCTAGGCCTGCTGGCAAAAGCTCCTCCCCCCTCAGGTAGTTCCAAATGGGTTGACCTAGGATAACCTTGGCAGAAATTCCGAGAAATTGTTCGGCGGCCAGGTTCAGCTCTTGCACGGTATCATCGCCCGTCACCAGCAAGGCGGGGATTGGAAGCTGTGACCAAAGTTCTCGATACAGGCTCACGCGGCCACACCTGCGGAAGGCATCTCGACGGCGCGCCAGATCAGCTCGCGAATTTCAGCCAGATCAAAGGATCTCAATACCGACTGGCGCAGCTCAGGAGCCACATTCAAGCCATCTAAATACCAACCCAAATGCTTGCGGGCGTTTTTCAGCCCAAGCGTGCCCCCATAGAAGTCCACGATTGCCTGATGATGCTGTAAAATTACCTGTGCCAGGTCTGAACCGCGGGGGATCTTTGGCGCCGGCGTGCCATAGAGCGCTGACGCGATTTGCGCCAATCGCCAAGGCGCGCCCTGCGCCCCGCGCCCCACCATGACCCCATCGGCGCCCGATTGCTGCAAAGCTTGGCGCGCAGAGGTCACATCCACAATATCGCCATTGGCAATGACGGGAATGGACACAGCCCGCTTCACCCGGCCAATGGCCTGCCAATCAGCTGCGCCTTTGTAAAACTGGCAGCGCGTCCGCCCATGCACTGTGATCATTTTCACACCCGCAGCCTCAGCCCTTTTGGCGATCTCTGGGGCGTTGAGGCTGTTATCATCCCACCCCAGGCGCATTTTCAAAGTGACGTCCAGCGATGTGGCTTGCACAACCGCCTCGACCAGCTCCAAGGCAAAATCTGGTGTGCGCATGAGCGCCGAGCCTGACTGGCCGCTGGTGACCTTTTTGGCAGGACAGCCCATGTTAATGTCGATTATTTTTGCGCCATTGGCCTCAATCATCCGGGCCGCTTCGGCCATCAAATAGGCGTCACATCCGGCAATTTGCACCGAGGTGCTTTCGATCCCAAAACCAAGCTCCGCTCTTTCGCGCACACCTGGCTTTTTTTGCACCATCTCGTGGCTGGCCACCATTTCGGACACTACAAGACCAGCCCCAAAGGACTGAACCAAATTGCGAAAAGGCACATCTGTGATGCCGGCCAGAGGGGCCAACAGAACAGGAGGAAAAACTGGTTGATTTCCTAATACGAAGGTCAAGATTTCATCTCCAAACGCTCAACAAACTCACACGATCTGACCCGCGGGCGACAAGCCCTTCGTTACGTTACATCCGCATTTTTATACATTTGCACAAAAATTAAGCAAAACTCCAGCCAAAACCAAGGATTGCATGCAGAAAATCAAAAGATATAAGCACAACCTATGACAGATGCACCCAAAACTATCGCGATCGTACTGGCGGCCGGCCGTGGCACGCGCGCTGGCGGCACAGTGCCGAAACAATGGCGAATGCTCCTGGGCAGGCCACTGATAGCTTGGTCTATCGATGCGTTTATGTCTCACGCGGACATCGATGCGGTCGTGGTGGTGCATCACCCGGACGATCAAGATCGGATCGCGCAGCTGCCGGCAGCGGTGCGCTCCCTGCACGGCGGCGCAAACCGCGACGATTCTGTGCGTTGCGCCCTTGAGGCGCTCAAGGATCAGGCCCCAGACTATGTTTTGATCCATGATGCCGCCCGCCCATGTGTGACCCACTCAGTGATCTCTCATTGCGTTGAGGCCATGCGCGCCCAGGGCGCAGCGGCGCCCGCAGTCGCGGTGCAAGATACCTTGTGGCGCGGCGGTGATACAGTGACGGCGCAAGTAGATCGCAGTGATCTATGGCGGGCCCAAACGCCCCAGTGCTTTTCTTATCCGGTGATTTATGCGGCACATGCGGCCGCGACAGACCCGGCGACGGATGATGTGCAAGTTGTTCGCGCCGCGGGACACCCGGTTGCCATTGTCCCCGGAGAGGCCGATAATCTGAAAGTAACAGTGCCCGGTGACTTTGCCCGGGCGGAACGAATTTTGCGAGGCCGCATGAAACTACGTTTGGGCAACGGGTTTGACGTTCATAAATTTGGACCGGGTACAGAGATCACGCTTTGCGGTGTCACCCTGCCCCATAAGGCCGGTCTGCTGGGCCATTCGGATGCAGATGTTGGGATGCATGCGGTGACCGATGCCATTTATGGCGCATTGGCACGCGGCGATATTGGTCAACATTTTCCACCCTCCGATCCCCAATGGAAGGGCGCCCCTTCGGATATTTTCCTAAAACACGCGGTGCAGCTGGCCAAAGACCTTGGCTTTCACATTGAAAACGTGGATTGCACCTTGATTTGCGAATTTCCAAAAATCGGCCCCCATGCACAAGCGATGCAGGCGCGGATGGCACAGATCATGGGTCTGGAGTGCGATCAAGTCTCCATCAAAGCCACCACGTCAGAAACCCTTGGGTTTACGGGGCGCGAAGAGGGCATTGCAGCCATCGCCACCGCGGCCTTGGTGAGCCAATGAGCCATATAATTGCCACCTTTTTTTACATCGGGCATTTGCGCCCGGCTCCGGGCAGCTGGGGCAGCTTGGCCGCGTTGATCAGTGGCGCCGCTGTGATAAATGGCGCGGGGCTCATTGGGCTTTGCATTGGAATTTTCCTGGCTTGCCTGCTGGGCTATTGGGCCACAGCGCGCGAAACAGCTGGAAAAAGCGACCATGATCCTTCGGAAATAGTCATTGACGAGGTGGCCGGGCAATGGATTGCCTTGCTGCCGCTGGCGATTTGGCCCCTACCCTTTGACAGCGCCGCTTTCTATTATGTGTTCGGTTTTGTCGCCTTTCGCCTGTTTGATATCACAAAACCAGGTTTGGTCGGATGGGCCGATCGTCTTGTTGGCCCTCTTGGCGTTATGCTCGATGATATCATTGCCGGGGTGATGGTAGCCTTGGCCATGGCGCTTGTGATGGTGGCCTTATGAACCCTATCGCCGAAGAAATCTTGCGCAGGGCCCAGGCTTTGGGCTTGAAAATCACCTGTGCCGAAAGCTGCACAGGCGGGATGATTAGCGCCGCTTTGACAGATATTGCCGGCAGTTCAGCCATATTTGAACAGGGCTTTGTCACCTATTCCAATGGGGCAAAGCAGAAGATGCTTGGGGTGCGCCACAAGACCCTTGCCGATTACGGCGCGGTCTCGGAACCCGTGGCGCGCGAAATGGCTGAAGGCGCATTGCGCCAGTCGCAGGCCGATATTGCAATCTCAGTCAGCGGCATTGCGGGGCCGGGCGGCTCTGAATTTAAGCCCGAGGGCCGCGTATGTTTTGCCCTGGCCAGCGCTCACGGCACCCAAAGCGAAACCCAGGAGTTTGGCGCGCTCGGCCGGGCCGCCGTGCGCCAGGCTGCTTTAGATCATGCCTTAAACTTAATCCATGTGCATCTCAACTTAGCCCATTGATTAAACCCGGCGCGTTATTTTCGCCCAAAATTTATGCAAACTTTGAATAAGCCCTGAAAAACATCAGCGCGCTCGGCATGACGCTTTCCATCACCTGCGCTTATGGTCGAGAAGGCCGGCACGTGATTTAGGAGGTTACTATGAACGCTGCTGATACAGCTTGGATTATTGTTGCCACGGCATTGGTGCTATTCATGACACTGCCTGGGCTGGCTCTGTTTTACGGGGGGCTGGTGCGCGCGCGGAATGTTCTGAGCGTATTTATGCAATGTTTCGGCATTGCTTGTCTCATGAGTGTGCTTTGGTTGGCCTTCGGCTATTCCATCGCCTTCGGGTCTGGCACCTCCGGCTATTGGGGCGGTCTGAGCCATGTGTTCCTGAACGGTGTTGACGCCAGTACGGTCCGCGATGGCACCACCCTGCCAGAAGTTCTGTTCTTTGCCTTTCAAATGACCTTCGCCATCATCACCCCCGCCTTGATCGTTGGCGCCTATGTCGAGCGGATTGGCTTTGGGTTTGTGATGACATTTTCCGGGCTTTGGATGCTGCTTTGCTATGCGCCTGTTGTCCATTGGGTCTGGGGCGGCGGCTTCCTGGCCGATGGCGGCCTGTTTGGCGCGACGGGATTAAAGGATTTCGCGGGCGGTGTTGTGGTGCATGAAACAGCGGGGCTGGCGGCATTGGTCATTGCTGTGATGCTTGGCGCGCGGCGCAATACAACCACCCCGCCGCATAACCCTGGCTTTGTCATGCTCGGGGCTGCGATGCTTTGGGTTGGTTGGTTCGGCTTTAACGGCGGATCGCAATTGGCGGCCGATGGCGGTGCAGCTATGGCTTTGACAGTTACGCATATTTCTGCCGCAGCGGCCTCGCTCACCTGGGCGCTCTGGGAGCGGATCAAATACGGCAAAGCCTCACTCGTGGGTATGGTCACCGGCACGATTGCAGGGCTGGCCTCGATCACACCAGCTTCTGGCTTCGTTGGTCCAATTGAGGCACTCCTCATCGGTTCAGTCGCAGGCATCCTGTGCCAGGAAGCGGTAAATCTGGTGCGCAACAGCCTGAAAATAGACGATACATTGGACGTCTTCGCCGTCCACGGTGTCGGCGGGATCTTTGGAACCATCATGATCGCAGTCTTTGGAGCAGGCGCATGGGTCGCGCAAATTGGCAGCCTTGTCATTGTCGGCATCTTCACGGTGGTTGTCACCGTGGTGCTGGTCAAGCTCGTGTCTCTCGTGACCCCTCTGCGGGTCAGTGAAGAAGACGAATACACCGGGCTTGATCTGGCCGCCCATGGCGAGCGCGCCTATGATCACACGTCGTAAAACCTAAGGTAAATACGCGAAAAAGGCTCCCATTTGGGGGCCTTTTTTATGGCCGGGCTTGCCCATAGAGCGCATCCGCTCGGGTCTCAAACGCTCGCACGATCCGCAGCATGGCCTCATTAAAGACCAGACCAATCACACCTTGTAAAATGGCGTTCTTGAACTCGAAATCAACAAAGAATGTAACAGCGCAGCCTTCGGCTGTGTCCTCAAACTTCCAGGTCGATTTCATATATTTGAATGGTCCATCGAGATATTGCGTGTCGATGAACTTATCCTTGGGATGCAAGATCACCTGACTGCCAAAGCGTTCGCGAAATACTTTAAAAGAGATCACAAGATCCGCCGCCATGATTTGCCGCGATCCCTCATCGGTCACCGATTTCACGCGCGCGGCGGCACACCAAGGCAAAAATTCCGGGTATGAGGCCACATCTGCGACCAAATCATACATGCCCTGCGCAGAATATGGCAAAATTTTTGTTTCATTATGCGTAGGCATTGTGTTTCCCGCTGACTTTGAGCGCAAGATGTCCTAGAAAGCTGGGGAAAATTCAAGAGGGTACTATGTCGCAAAAACCTTATGTCATCGACAATATGATTTCTGCCAAGTCTATCGCGGCCAGAATAGAGCAATTGGCCGCAGAAATTGAGCAAGAATTTGCAGATACTGATAAACTCGTGGTGGTCGGACTTTTGCGCGGCTCATTTGTTTTCATTGCTGATTTGGTGCGCGAGATTAATTTGCCGATTGAGGTCGATTTCCTGGAGGTCAGCAGCTATGGCGACGCCATGGAAAGCTCGCGCGAAGTGCGTATACTGAAGGATCTGCGCGGCACCATCGAGAATCGTGACGTCCTTATTGTCGAGGACATCGTCGACACCGGCCACACGATGAAAAATGTCACCGAGCATATTTTGCGCCGTCAACCCAAACGCATGCGCACCATCGCCCTGCTGGACAAGCCCTCACGACGCGAGGTTGACATCAAGACGGACTTCTTAGGCTTTGAAATTCCAGATGAGTTTGTGGTAGGCTATGGTATTGATTTCGCCCAACGCAACCGCAACCTGCCCTTTATTGGAAAAGTTCGTTTTACATGAATCCAAGATTTTTTCTAAAAATGGCGCGGATTGCGCGCCATCCACCCTCGAGAAAAACCATCCTCTTGTGGATTGCCGTTGTGGGGATCGCTTTGGTCCTCTTTGGCATCGAGCGATTGATCGGCTGGCCAGATTGGTTGACGGTGAATTCGCATCGCGGCGGCATAGGGTTTTAACGCAGCCTTTGGCCCTAACCCTGCGCCGCCTGCCGTGCCTTTTGCATTTTCGCAAAATCGTCACCCGCGTGATAGGAACTGCGGGTTAAGGGGGTCGCTGAGACCATCAAGAATCCCTTCCCTTTGGCCGCTTTCTCATAGCTGGCAAATTCCTCTGGCGTAACAAATCGGTCAACCCGGTGATGTTTGAGCGTCGGTTGGAGATATTGGCCGATGGTGATAAAATCTACATTGGCCGCGCGCATATCATCCATGACCTGATGCACCGCTTGGCGATCCTCGCCCAAACCAACCATGATGCCCGATTTGGTAAACATCGTGGGATCGAGCTCCTTGACCCTTTGCAGCAAACGCAGTGAGTGAAAATACCGCGCGCCGGGGCGCACTTCAGGATAGAGACCCGGGACGGTTTCTAGATTGTGGTTAAACACATCGGGTTTCGCTGCCACAACCTCTTCCAAGGCTTCAGGGGCGCAACGAATAAAATCAGGTGTCAGGATCTCAATCGTTGTGCTGGGCGATTGCTTGCGAATTGCGCGAATGGTTTGGGCGAAATGCGCCGCACCGCCATCTTCGATATCGTCGCGATCCACTGAGGTGACCACAACGTGGTTGAGCCCTAATTTTTTTACGGCATCGGCCACCCGGCCCGGCTCGAACACATCTAAATCTTCTGGCGGTTTTCCGGTGGCAATATTGCAGAAGGTACAGGCCCTTGTGCAGACCTCCCCCATGATCATCATTGTGGCATGGCCTTGATTCCAGCATTCCCCCACATTGGGGCAGCCGGCCTCTTCACAGACAGTCACAAGCTTATTGTCACGCATGATTTTGCGTGTCTCTTGATAGCCTTGCCCCACGGGGGCTTTCACACGAATCCAAGCCGGCTTTTTCGGCTGCGGATTGTCCGGCCGTTTGGCTTTTTCAGGATGGCGTTGCTCGGGAATTTTTAAATCACGCATGTCAGTCGTCCTCAGTTGCTTTAAACTAACACAACCCGCGTAAACAGCCACCCCCAAGGTTGGGAATATCCGTTATGCACTGAGGCGTTAACCGACCAAGGCTTCAGCCGCCTGCGTGTCTTCGTAATGGCGCGCCAGCCTTTGCAGAGCAATGCGCAACACGATTTTGCCAGAGCGCGCTGACCAACCCATGGTCTGCTCCACGGCCTCAAGCCCCTCGAGCCGGCAACAACAGCGCAGCGCCACATCGCCAAGACCTGGTCCCAAATCTGCCAAAGCGGAGCGCGCGCGATAAAGCGCTGAGGCCGCGGGCGCCTGAGACTTCCGGCTCAAACCGGAGCGAATGGCCCCGAGCCAATCGATGGGCGCGTTGCTTTCGAGCAGCGCCAATTCATAATCCTCCCGTAACCGCTCGGCCTGTTTCACTAGGCTGCGTGAAATATATGGCTCGCCATCTTTGTTGCGACGGCGCGCCAAAGCGTGCACCGGGCTGATCGCCTGGCCGTAGCGCAATCGCCCACGGCTGACGGGATCGGAGGGCCCGCCCTCTCGGCCGTCTGTGTCATTCGTGTCGGCCTCCTCCAGTCTTGCCAGCAGTTTTAAACCGACATCTGTAAGGTGAAAGCGCATGATCCGCGCTTGCGGATCGTCACATTTGAGCCAATCTTGCATGGTCATGGCCATGACCTGCGCCCGATCAAGCGTGCCCAATTTCTCAACCTGTCCCTGAACCGCCTCACGGACAATAACCGCCAATTCAAGCCCCTGCGCCAAAGCCAAGACGGTATTTTTTCGTGCCAAATACCGCAAGGCGGTGATGCTCGGCGCATCCAGAGAGGCCGGGTAGCACAGGGGATTTGGATCGGGGTTGTGAAAGCTCATGGGTTTATCCTCCAAGCGCCGGGGCGCTGATTCCAAGCAGTATTTGCTCAATTCTTGGACCGCGCGATCGATAAGAGGATCGTCACGCAATGTCTCAATCTTGCGGACAGAGCGCGACACCGTTGACGGGTGAACACCAGAATACCGGGCCAAACTGCGAATAGAATGTCCATGCTCTGTATGGGCCAGATACAGCTTGACCGCATGAGGCATCCAGACAGGCATTTTCGAATGTGGCTCGCCGCCTCGACCGTTCGAAAAGTCAAATTGTGAGATACGCACTCCAGACACCAATCTTTTCACAGGTTGCATTAGTATTATGGTAATAATTATTACGCCTTGGTTAATTCGCTCTAAGCCTCCAAGAATGATGGATAAAATTAGCCGATCTATGAATTGACCGAACGCCAAACGCCGCGAGACGCAACACCCTCGGCACCTGTGCCAGCCTAAGGGTTGATTCTCAAAATGGAGGTGCGTGATGCGGCACATTGAACTCAGATTGAACACTCTCAAACGCCCCAAGCTCATGTTAGAGGCGGCGCGTAATGGGCTGGCCAGTTATGATCCCAGCCGCCATCTTCCGGTGCTCTTAGGAGGGTCGCTTCATCGCAGCAAAACAGGCCAACTCGATTGCTTGTTGGACATTGAAGAAACCTACAACCGATTGCGCAAAGAAAAGCGCGCTGAGTATTCCCCAGCGCGCCACATCCGATATCTTATTGCCATATTGGCAGAATACAGCAGTCTTAAAAAGACCTAAGGACCAAAGGCCAATGCCCTAGACAAAAGCGTCGGGCATCGCCGCTTTTTTGTCGGCCACATATTTCTCAAGCGCCGCCAAAATTTCAGGATCGAGCGGCGGTTGCTGATAGTTGGCCAATTGAGAGGCCACGCGCTCTGCGGCCAAACTATAGGTGTCGCGCGCGCCCTCTTCGTACCAGGTCTCAAAGGGCTTGTAGTCAAACAAATTCGACCGCCAAAACGCAGATTTGAAGTTCTTTTGCGTGTGGTCACATCCGAGGTAATGGCCGCTTGGCCCAACCTCGCGGATGGCATCCATGGCTTGGCCGTTTTCATCAGCTGAGACCCCAAGTCCCATTTTCTGCAGAGTGCCGAGGTGGTCGGCATCCATAACGAATTTCTCAAAGGACGCCACAAGCCCACCTTCCAGCCAGCCGCAGGAGTGAAGCATAAAGTTGACCCCGCCCAAAAGCGCGGCGTTGAGCGTATTGGCGGTCTCATAAGCCGCCTGCGCGTCGGGTAATTTCGAGCCGCAAAGCCCGCCGCCTGAGCGAAACGGCAAGTTCATCCGGCGGGCCAACTGCCCGGCTCCGTAAAGAATTTGGCTGGCCTCTGGCGTGCCGAAGGTCGGTGCGCCGGAGTTCATGTCGATGGAGGTGACAAATGTGCCAAAGATCACGGGAGCCCCGGGCTTGATGATTTGACTATAGGCGATACCCGCCAAAACTTCAGCTAAAACCTGGGTCAATGTGCCCACGACCGACACCGGCGCCATCGCCCCACCTACGATGAAGGGCGAGATAATGCTGGCCTGATTGTTGGAGGCAAAAACCTCCAAGGCGCCCATCATAATGCTGTCAAAGGTGAGCGGGCTGTTAATATTGATCAACGATGTCATCACGGTGTTGTTTTGTACAAACTCTTTGCCAAACAAAATTTCGCACATCTCGACGGAGTCCTGTGCGCGGCTTGGCTCGGTCACAGACCCCATGAACGGCTTATCGCTATACACCATATGCGTCAAAAGCATATCCAGATGGCGCTTGTTAACCGGCACATCGGTGGGTTCGCAAACGGTCCCGCCGGAATGGTGCAGATATTTTGACATATAGCCCAATTTCACAAACTTTTGAAAATCAGCCAAAGTTGCATACCGGCGGCCACCATCGCGGTCGCGCACGAAGGGCGGGCCATAGACGGGCGCCGTCACCAAAGTTTTGCCGCCAATTTCCACGTTCCGCTCAGGGTTGCGCGCATGTTGCACAAATTTCGACGGCGCCGTTTTGCACAGCTCGCGCGCAAGACCGCGCGGGATCCGAACACGCTCGCCCTCAATGGTCGCCCCAACTGAGCGCCAACGCTCTAGGGCTTCCGGGCTGTCCACAAAGTTCACCCCGATTTCTTCAAGCACGGTTTCCGCATTGTATTCGATGATTTCAAGTGTTGCTTCGTCCAAGAACTCATACAGCGGGATATTGCGCTCAATATAGCGTTCTGTTTCGACGCTCACCGCTGTGCGTTCGGCTCGGCGGGCGGCGCCACCGCCGCTGCGTGATCTGCGCGCTCGTGTCTCGGACATTTTGAAACCCCTAATTGATTGTTACGTTGCTTCTAGGCATTTCTTCAACCAAGCGACGTTAATTTCCGCCACTTCGGACGGGAAAACGACATAAGTTGTAAAATCTTCTCTTTCCTTGGGTTGAACCTTTTTAAAGGTCAGAATATCGGGGGCTATGGAACATATGCATCAAAAATTACTCATCATCGACTTTGGCAGTCAAGTTACGCAACTTATCGCGCGGCGTTTGCGCGAGCTTAATGTATATTGCGAAATACACCCGTTTCAGAATGTAACGCAGGAGTTTTTGCAGCAGTTTGCGCCCAAAGCTGTGATCCTTTCGGGCGGGCCTGCCTCCGTGATTGATGAAGGCTCCCCACGCCCTCCAATGGCTGTGTTTGAGATGAATATTCCGGTTTTAGGAATTTGTTATGGCCAACAGGTGATGATGCACTGTCTGGGCGGTAAAGTGGAACGCGGGCATGGAACAGCGGAATTTGGCCGCGCCTATGTGAGCCCAAAGGCCCCCCTAAGCCTTCTGGAAGGCTGGTTTGAAGAGGGCGACGAGCAGGTCTGGATGAGCCATGGCGATCATGTCAGCGCCATTGCGCCGGGGTTCGAGGTCTATGGCACCTCTCCCAATGCACCTTTTGCAGTGACGGCTGACCCGGCCCGCGAATTTTACGCCGTGCAGTTTCATCCAGAGGTGCATCACACCCCCAAAGGGGCAAAACTCTATGAGAATTTCATTCGCCGTGCAGGATTTACCGGCGATTGGACCATGGGGGCTTACCGCGAGCAGGCCCTACAGGCTATTCGCGATCAAGTGGGAGATCAAAAGGTGATCTGCGGCCTTTCGGGCGGCGTTGACAGCTCTGTTGCTGCGGTTCTGATCCATGAGGCGATTGGTGACCAGCTGACATGTGTTTTTGTCGACCACGGCTTGTTGCGCCAAGGCGAGGCCGAAGAGGTCATCGGTATGTTCCGCGATCACTACAATATGCCCTTCATCCATGCCGATGAGAAGGAGCTTTTTCTCAGCGCATTGGATGGTCAATCTGATCCGGAAACCAAGCGGAAGATCATCGGGAAGTTGTTTATCGATGTGTTTCAAAAACATGCATCAGATGTCGGGGGTGCCAAATTCCTAGCTCAGGGCACTTTGTACCCCGATGTCATTGAAAGCGTCAGCTTTTCGGGCGGACCATCGGTGACCATCAAGTCGCATCACAATGTCGGTGGATTGCCGGAAAAAATGGGCTTGAGCTTGGTGGAGCCTTTGCGTGAGCTGTTCAAAGATGAAGTGCGCGCCTTGGGCCGCGAGTTGGGCCTGCCTGCCTCTTTCATAGGCCGCCACCCCTTCCCTGGCCCCGGCCTAGCCATCCGCTGCCCAGGGGAAATTACCCGCGAGAAGCTGGAGATTTTGCGGCGTGCCGATGCCATCTACATTGATCAAATCCGCAAGCACGGTCTGTATGACGAAATCTGGCAAGCCTTTGTCGCGATCCTACCGGTGCGCACCGTGGGCGTTATGGGCGACAGCCGAACCTATGATTTCGCCTGCGCCCTGCGGGCCGTGACATCCGTTGACGGTATGACCGCGGACTACTACCCGTTTTCCCATGAATTCCTCGGCGAAACAGCCACGCGTATCATCAACGAAGTGCAAGGCATCAACCGGGTGACCTATGACATTACCTCCAAGCCACCAGGGACGATTGAGTGGGAATAGATTTTATACCCTAGGTCATTGTTATACATAGATATAGTTGTTAGAAAGTAGTTAGAAAGTATTTTAACGCTATTTGATTTAATTGAAAAATGTGTTAGTTGTTAGAAACAAGGTTAGAAACTAAGGCAACTATTACACTTCATAACAATGGCAAAGACAAAACAAATACCAATACTTGGAAGCAAAGCAATCATATTTAGAAACAAATATGATGTTTGGCAGTTCCGTATGTATGTGAAAAACGCACGTAGATATGTGGAGAAATCTTTACGTGTAAAGGAACAAGCACGTGCTGAAGAACTTGCTGAAGACTTATATATTGAAATAAGAAACGATATGAAACTTGGTAAGAGTTTCTTTGCTATCAACATCAAAGATGGTGTCCACATGTATTTGGAATACCGCAAACAAGACATAGGTATTGCTGATGTTGGTATTGTTGAAGGTAGATATAGAACTATAGTTACACATCTCAATCATTACTTAGACTATGTAAACAAAGATACTAAAGTTAGTGACTTAGGAATAAACACACTATCAAACTACGTAAGAGAGAATGAAGAAACATCTTACGTTTTGTTTAGAAGTAAACAAAAAGCAAGTGTCAGTACAATTAGAAATGAGATGGCAACTATCAATGCTTGTCAGCGTTACTTGTACGACTTCAAAAAGGTTGTGCTTTCATCTCATTGCTAATTGGATACTTGAATGCGTAACCACGTGTTGAGTTCAGTGCTACTTTTTGTTTCCTTCAACGTTAGCAATACTTACAAAGAGAAAATAAAGAACTATAAAATCAATTATCTATCCAATTCTCACTATTGAGTGGGAATGAATATAAATTACATTAAATCAATGATAAATGGGAATTTCTTAACCTAGAAGTAACACTGGCAAAAATGGAAATTTTGAAATGTCACTGTGGCTCTGTAGAGTTAGAATTAACCTTACCAAATGGGTTTGAGACTCTGCGAAAATGTAACTGTTCAATTTGTAGCAGAAGAAACGCAGTGGTCGCCTCTGTCAGAACACATCTGAACTACTACATTTTACCTGTCTGAGATGCCCCCTGTTTCCTAGACACCTACCTCTTCCAGTTTGAGCTGTCTTTCTTCTAAGTCAACGGACGACAGCATGCCGTTGTTCGTGTGCTTGCGTTTTGGGTTGTAGAACAGCTCTATGTATTCGAACACATCGCGTCTTGCTTGAAACTCAGGAGAGTGATTTTTACGTTTCGACATGTCTGATCTCCTCCTCGTCGAAAAATCAGCAGACAACAAATCGTAGCTTACGTCAGGGTCCGACTTTCGGGGGGTAGCTCAATTGATCCGTGAGGCTCACTTGTGGTAACGTCAAATTTTATTAGGATATTCGACACCTCATGGAGGAACATTGTGCAAGATGACCAGATTATAGAGACCTACATACCGCCACCCCATCCGAGGGGCATTGAGCTTTCAGGCCAATGGGTTCGTCTGGAACCGCTGGATATTAGCAGACACTCTAAAGATCTGTTTCAAGCAAATACTATGGATCGTGACGGATCAAATTGGGCGTATCTGCCCTATGGGCCGTTTGCGACTTTAGAAGCCTATGAAGCCTGGTTAAGTGAGGCGGCCCTCACGCCAGATCCGAATTTTTTTGCGATCATTAAACGTGCCGACAACAAGGCGGCGGGGCTGGCAAGCTATCTGCGCATTAACCCTCAAGATGGATCAATTGAAGTTGGGCATATCAACTATTCTCCGTTGCTGCAAAAAACACGCGAAGGCACGGAGGCGATGTATCTCATGATGAAATGGGCATTTGAGAGCGGCTACCGGCGCTACGAATGGAAATGCAACGCGTTGAACACCAAGAGCCGCTATGCGGCCCAAAGGCTTGGCTTGTCTTACGAGGGGGTGTTTCGGCAAATGTCGATCAGCAAGGGACGCAATCGCAATACCGCTTGGTTTGCGGCCATTGATAAAGAATGGCCAGCGCTCAAGGCCAGTTTTGAAACCTATCTTTCGGACGATAATTTCGCCGCTGACGGGCGGCCTAAAAAGGCGCTCTCTGGGTTAACAAAGCCGCTATTGTATAAGCGCGACACATTTGAATTTGGATCTGAATAATTTTAGTGCCCCCAATTTGCACCGACATGCCCAAAACCGATCGTCACTCAATTGCGGTCTATAAATCCATATTCCGGCACGAGTTTTTCGTTTTCAAGATAAATACATCAACGTAAAAAGCTATTTGACCGGTCAAAAAAAGTTTACAATGAATATTATAGAATTATTTACAGATAAGATATTTCATATTATGAGTAGGTTACACTTTATTTTAAGGAGCGTATTTTATGAAAACTTATAGTGAGTTGAAATCTGAGATGGACAATTTGGAAGCTCAGATGGAGGAAGCGAAGAAACGCGGAAGCGCTCAAAAAGGTCAAACTACTGTGTAAGGAATTTGGCTTCACCGCCGGCATGTTGCAAGGCGTATTGGCCAAGGGCCGCAATCGCACGCCAAAAACCTAAGGCATTTTAATAGGGCGGGGATTTTCTCCGCCCTATGCTGGTTGAAGCTACAGAACGATGATGTTTCGTTTTGTGGCTTGCGTAGGGCGAAATTATATCATTGGGTTGGCCCAGACTGTAAGAGGCTTGCAAAATGAACAACCGCCGTGCCGCGCTTTGGATGATTGGTGCTATTTTTTCGTTCACATCAATGGCCATTGCTGGTCGCGCAATATCCGGCCAACTCGATACGTTCGAGATCATGTTCTATCGTTCCATTATGGGCTTTTTGATTGTCCTCGCCGTGGCGAAAACTGTTGGCACGTTGGGCGAAATAGACCTTAAACATTTCCGCCTTCACCTTCTGCGCAACATCTTTCACTTTACCGGCCAAAACCTTTGGTTCTTCGCTCTGCCATTAATTCCACTGGCACAATTATTCGCGCTAGAGTTCACCTCACCCATCTGGGTGTTACTCTTGGCCCCAATCTTTTTAGGCGAAGGGTTAACCCTCCGCAAATTGGCGATTGCGGCCTTGGGCTTCATCGGCGTTTTGATCGTAGCCCGGCCCGAAATTGGTGCGGTAAACATCGGCATTTTGGCCGCGGCCTGTGCGGCCATTGGATTTGCAGGCGCGGCGATTTTGACCCGTAAGCTGACGGTGCAAAACTCATTGACCAAAATATTATTCTTTCTCACAGGGCTACAAATTCTTTTTGGATTGCTTTGCGCCGGCTATGATGGGGACATCGCCCTGCCCTCTGTTGCCACGGCTCCTTGGCTCATACTGATTGGGGCCGCTGGGCTGGCCGCACATTTTTGCATGACCAAATCTCTCTCTTTAGCGCCCGCCAGTCTGGTGATGCCCGTGGACTTTGCCCGACTGCCATTAATTGCGGTTATTGGCGTTGTTTTCTATGGTGAGAGCTTGGATCTTTATCTGGTTCTTGGAGCTGTATTGATTTTACTCGCCAATTACCTAAATCTAAAGCGCCAAGCCTAGTGCAAGGTCTTTTCCAACCGACCATATTGGCTTATGACAGAGCAGAAGCTAGGGAATAAGAGCCATGATCTATGAAGACGGCGCAAAATGGACCGAAGCCAAACAGAAAAAAGCCCTTCTGTTTGCCATGTCGGGCCTCGGAAAAACTTACATTTCTTCCATGCTGCGCCATCGGGGGAATTGGTTTCATTACTCCATAGATTATCGCATTGGCACGCGCTACATGGGCGAGCACATTGTAGATAATTTTAAGAAAGCCGCTATGGCTGTGCCTTTTTTGGCTGAGTTATTGCGGTCAGATTCTATTTCTATGTCCTCGAATATTACCTTTGAGAACCTTGCGCCGCTGTCCACATATTTGGGAAAACCGGGCGATGTATCAAAGGGCGGCATTCCATTTGATGATTATTGCAACCGCCAAGCGCAACATCACGCTGCCGAGCGCGCCGCGCTTTTGGATACGCCTCACTTCATTGAGCGGGCCAGTGATCTTTATGGGTATGACAACTTTATCTGCGACAGTGGCGGCTCTATTTGTGAAGTTGTCGATCCTTGGGATGCGGCGGATCCGATTTTAACCGCCCTATCGGAAAACCTGCTGATGATCTGGATTGCCGGCAGCGAGGATCACACGGCCGAATTGGTGCGGCGCTTTGATTTGGCGCCAAAACCGATGTGCTATCAGCCGGAATTTCTCATGACATGTTGGTCGGACTATCAGCGTGAAACAGGCGTTCAGCCCGATAAGGTGAACCCCGATGATTTCATCCGCTGGACCTATGCGCGCGCCATGGCACACCGTCAGCCACGGTATGCGCAAATGGCCAAATGGGGCATTACGCTCCAAGCCAATGATGTGCAAAATTTAAAGACGCCGCAGGATTTCGAAGCTCTGGTGGCCGAGACCCTAGACCACCGCGCCGCAGCACCGCGATCCAATGGCGGCGAGGACTGAACCTTATGCCAATTAAGATTCCCGCAAATCTGCCCGCCCACGCTGTTCTGAGCGCCGAAGGCGTGATGGTCATGGACCCCAGCCAGGCGGATCGCCAAGACATCCGTCCGCTCCGCATCGCATTGCTCAACCTCATGCCGCTCAAAATTCAGACGGAAAATCAATTTGGCCGCCTCATCGGGGCCACCCCGTTGCAGATTGAACTCACCCTCTTGCGGATGACGAGCCACCAAACAAAAAACACCTCCTCCGATCATATGGAGCAATTTTATAAACCCTTCAGCGCGGTTCGGAATGAAAAATTTGATGGGCTGATCATCACCGGCGCGCCGATTGAGCATTTGGATTTCCAAGACGTCACCTATTGGCCCGAAATGGTCGAGGTGATGGAATGGACGCAAAGCCATGTGCATGCCACTTTGGGGGTCTGCTGGGGCGGCATGGCGATGATCAATCACCTGCATGGGGTGAAAAAACATGATTTGCCGCAAAAGGCTTTTGGCTGTTTTCGACATCAAAACCTGGACCCCTCCTCGCCTTATTTGCGTGGGTTTTCGGATGATTTCGTGGTGCCCGTCAGCCGCTGGACAGAGATGAAACAGGATGAAATTGCCGCTGTGCCGGGTCTCAAAACCCTGCTTGGGTCGAGCGAGACAGGTCCTTGTTTGGTCGAGGATCCCGCCCATCATGCACTCTATCTGTTCAATCATTTTGAATATGATAGCAATACGCTGAAACAGGAATATGATCGCGACATCGCCAATGGCACCCCAATCAACATTCCAGGTCATTATTATCCAGGCGATGATCCAAGCCAAACGCCGCTGAACCGCTGGCGCTCGCATGCGCATCTTCTTTATGGCAACTGGATCAATGAAATCTACCAGACAACGCCCTTTGATCGCAATGCGATAGGCCGCTAGAGTCTGAATACTGCAACCCTGCCCAATTGGGCGAAGGTGGATCGGATCAATGATGCAAAAACGCAGATATCATCACGGCAACCTGCGTCAAGCTTTGGTGGATGCTGCGCTGGTGCTCATTGAAACAAAGGGCCCAACCGGCTTTACCCTTTCGGAGGCGGCCAAAAATGCCGGCGTCACACCCGCCGCCGTCTATCGCCATTTCGAGGGCCGCGAGGACCTGATTGCTGAGGTGGCGTTGCAAGGCTTTGGCATTTTTGCCGAGCGCATGGAAACGGCCTATAATGACGGGCAACCCAACGCGCTTCGTGCCTTTGAGGCGGCGGGCCGGGCTTATTTGGATTTTGCCCGCGCGTACCGCGGCCATTACGTCGCTATGTTTGAAAGTGGCCTGCCGCTTCAGCGCAGCCCTGAGCTCAACCAGGCCGCAATGGAGGCGCAAAAGGTTTTGCAAGCTGCGGCAGTGGAGCTGAGCAAGAATATCCCAGCCGAGAAACGCCCGCCACCACAGATGTTTGCCGCCCATATCTGGGCGCTGAGCCATGGGGTGGTCGAGCTGTTTGCCCGCGGCGCACCGGGTGGGCGCAGCCCCTTTCCACCTGAACAACTGCTGGAAAGCGGCATGGGTATTTATCTGCGTGGTTTGGGCCTTATTGCCCCAGATTGATAGATCCCACTAGAGCGCCACGACCAGCAGACTCACTGAAATATTGATTAAAGCCAAAAGCGTCAGCACCATACCGCCAAACCGTAGCGGCATGTTAAACTCGAGAAACCCAAAGCAAATCCCGTGCATGACACGCCCCAGCAAAAGCATTGTCCCTGTGATGTGAAGCCGCAGCGCTGAGAGCTCCGCGACCTCTGCGAAATACATCATCAGCAAAACCATTGGGACATATTCAATAAAGTTGCCATGCGCCCGCACGGAACGCTCGAGCGCTTGCGCTCCAAAATTGTTGAAGGCCAGCCATTTCAAAGGTGTAACGCCCCGTAACGCCAAAACCCGAAGCGTCAAAACGGTGAAAAACAGGCCCAAGAGAGCAGCGTAGAATGCGGTAATCATGCCGAAATTTCCTCATGTAAGTTGCCAGTGGCTAACCTGTTATAGGGTGTCGAGCAACTGCTTTTCGGACGGGCTGCAAAATGAACGATTGGCCCGCGGGAAGGGATTGCATATCGGGCGGCAAGAAGACATGTTCACCCCAGACCAAGACAGGAAAGAGCCCCAAATGCGCGAAAAATTTGCCAATTACCCCAGCCTGAGCGGCAAAACTGTGTTTGTAACCGGCGGCGCATCGGGCATCGGTGCTGAGATCGTCACTGCCTTTGCCAAGCAGGGCGCCAAGGTTGGTTTTGTTGATATGGATGTTGCAGGATCAGAGGCGCTTTTGGCCAAGCTGGAGGGCACGCATGGCTTTGCACCCTGTGATCTGCGCGATATCGCCGCGCTGAAAGCCGCCTTTGCCCAATTGGCTGAAACCCTTGGACCAGCGGAGATCTTGGTCAACAATGCTGCGCGCGATGACCGACATGATTGGCGCGAGGTGACACCTGAATATTGGGATGAGCGGCAAAATAATAATCTGCGCCATATGTTTTTCGCCATTCAGGCCGTCGCCGATGGGATGATCGCGGCCGGCGGTGGCTCGATTATCAACATGGGATCAAATTCTTGGTGGGAAGCCGGTGGCGGCTTTCCGGCCTATACCACCGCCAAAGCGGCCGTGCATGGGCTGACCCGTACCATGGCCCGCGATCTGGGCGATCATCGCATTCGGGTCAATACAGTGGTGCCGGGTTGGATTATGACCGAGCGACAAAAACAGCTTTGGGTCACTCCCGAAGCCCTCGCCAAGCAAATCGACCGCCAATGCCTGCCCGATCCCATCGATCCTGTATATGTCGCCCGAATGGTGCTTTTTCTCGCCTCAGACGATTCTGCGGCCTGTTCGGCGCAAAACTTTATGGTCGAAGGCGGTTCAATCTAGAGCTAGGCCCGCAATTTTTCCCCCTTCGGATCAAAGGGGGCTTCGGGCAGAACAATCGCATGATGCGGTTTTCCCAAGATCATAACATCCAGCTCATCACCCGCTGTCACATTTTTCAGGTAACACAGCGCCAGGGACTTATTCACCCCATAGCCATAGGTGCCGGATGTCACCCGTCCAACACCCGCTCCAGCCTTGTCAAAAATGGGTTCACCGCCCGTGGCATCGGCATGATCTGGCGCCAGGATCTCAACGATGCAAAGCCGCTCGCGCGGGTCTTTATCTTTGATGGCAAGATAGGCCTCTTTATGCAGAAAATCCTTGTCTAGCTTGATCAAGCCCGCCAGACCAACCTCCTGCGGCCAATATTCCGGGCTATATTCCCGCGACCAAGAGCCGTAGCCTTTTTCCACGCGAAGGCTCATTAATGCACGGGCCCCGACAGGGCCTGCGTCAAAGTCTTTCGCGCAGTCCAGCAGGGCCTCATAGAGCCGCAACTGGTCTTCTGTGTTGCAATGCAGCTCCCAGCCCAAATCCCCGGTGAAAGAGACCCGCAGCGCGACGCAGTCCACGCCGGCCAGCTCAATACGCTTGGATCGCATGAAGGGGAAATCCTCAGTGGCCAGCGACGTATTCGTCAGACGCTGCAGCAATGCGCGGGACTTTGGTCCCGCGACATTAAAGCCGCAAAGCGCTTCGGTCAGGCTTTCAAAGCTCACACCTGCAGGCATCGGAACCATCTTCCAGAACCGCTGATGATAGCGTTCGGCCATGCCCGAGCCGATGATCATAAATTCATCTTCGGCCAAGCGCGTTACTGTGAAATCCCCAGCAATCCCCCCGCGCACACCGATCAAAGGCGTCAGGCAAGAGCGGCCCACCGCCTTGGGCATCTTATTGGCGAAGACGGCGTTGAGCCACGCCTCCGCCTGCCCGCCACAGACGCGATATTTGGCGAAATTCGAAATATCTATGATCCCAGCCGTATTGCGCAGCATGCGGCATTCGCGGCCCACGGGCTCGAACCAATTTTGCCGGGTGAAGCCATTTGTGTCCTTGGCGCCGGGGTGATCGGCAAACCACTGCACATGCTCCCAGCCGTAGTTCAGCCCAAACACGCCGCCAAGGGTCGTTTGCAAAGCATGGGCCGGGCGGGTGCGGACAGGCCGGCCAGCATCGCGCTCTTCATTGGGAAAATGGATCGCAAAACGCTTGGCATATTGATCGCCCACCCGCGCCTTGGTAAAGGCCTTATCGGCCCAGTCGCCAAAACGCGCGACATCCCAAGCGAACATATCATATTGGCTTTCGCCCTCCACCATCCATTGCGCCGACATCAAACCCATACCGCCCGATTGGCTAAAACCAGGGATGATCCCATTACAGCAGAAATAGTTTGTCAAATCGGGATGCGGGCCAAACAATACATTGCTGTCGGGTGACCAGATCATCGGCCCATTAATCACGCGTTTGATCCCAGCTGTGCCGACGGCAGGCACGCGATCAATGGCACGCATCATATTGTCTTCGATCCGGTCTAAGTCATCGGCAAAAAGTTCATGGGCGAAATCAAGCGGCGTGCCTTCTTCGGCCCAAAACCGCATATCCTTTTCATAGGCGCCAATCAAAAGCCCCTGCCCCTCTTGGCGCAGATAATATTCGCCATCACGATCCGCAACCGACGGCAGGCGCTGGCTCATCGCGGCCACCTCTGGAATGGTTTCGGTCACGAAATATTGATGCTCTGTTGGCTGAAGCGGCAAGGTAATGCCGGCCATCGCGGCCACCTCGCGCCCCCAGAGACCGGCGGCATTGACCACCCATTGCGTGTGAATATCGCCCTTCGGGGTGCGCACAATCCAGCTGCCATCGGCCTGGGCCTCTGTCCCCATCACCGGGGTGAAGCGATGAATTTCCGCACCCCGCGCCCGCGCGCCGGCCGCATAGGCATGGGTGACACCTGAGGGATCAACATTGCCGCCATCAGGTTCAAACATGATGCAGCGCACCCCGTCATAATTGACCAAAGGATGCAGCCGCTCCGCCTCCTCGCGGCTGACCTCGTGAAAGTTCATGCCGTAGAATTTGGCCTTAGCCGCCTGAAGACGCAGTTGATGTTCCCGGTTTTCTGTTTGGGCCAGATAGAGGCTTCCGGGCTGAAACACGCCGCAGCTTTGTCCGGTCTCGGCTTCCAGCTCAGTGTAAAGGTTCATCGTGTAGTGTTGGATACGGCTGATATTGGTGCTGTCATGCAGCCCGTGAATATTCGCCGCCGCATGCCATGTCGAACCGGACGTCAGCTCGTCGCGTTCCAACAGAACCACATCACTCCAGCCCAATTTGGTCAGATGATAAAGTATAGAACAACCAATGACACCGCCACCGATTACAACTGCTTGAGCATGGGTCCGCATTTTCGGCACTTTCTTTAAATTCTCTCGCATAGAGTATCGGCAATGCCTCGGGATGACCATTGCCCCAAGGCGACATCCTATGTCTGATTTGAACCATCTGATCACTTCTCGGACAATTCAAACTGAGCTCCATAGCCGCCTCCGAAAATTTTGGCCGTTTTATGTCGGGAACTGCTATTCTTTTACCCCTATCCCCGCCATAATCTGCCCAACACAGCAGCAGGAGACCTATCATGAAAACCACCACCCGAGTCGCAATTATCGGCGGAGGCGTCGTCGGATGTTCGGTTTTGTACCATCTGACCAAACTTGGCTGGTCTGATGTGATGCTGCTCGAACGCTCTGAGTTGACCTCGGGGTCCACATGGCATGCGGCCGGCGGATTTCATACGCTCAATGGTGACACCAATATGGCGGCGCTACAGGGCTATACCATCAAGCTTTACAGGGAACTCGAAGCAATCACTGGCATGTCTTGTGGTCTGCATCATGTGGGCGGCGTGACGCTGGCAGACAATCAAGACCGGTTTGATATGCTGGTCGCAGAGCGTGCCAAACACCGCTATATGGGACTAGAGACAGAGATCATCGGCCCTGACGAGATCGTAAAAATAGCCCCGGTGACCAATATTGAGGGGATCATCGGCGGGCTGTATGATCCGCTTGATGGGCATCTCGACCCATCGGGCACAACCCATGCCTATGCTAAGGCCGCTAGAATGGGCGGGGCGCATATTGAGACCCATTGCAAAGTCCTCTCCACCACGCAGCGCGCCGATGGCACTTGGGATCTGGTGACAGATAAAGGCACTGTGCACGCAGAGCATATTGTGAATGCCGCCGGCCTTTGGGCGCGTGAGGTGGGCGCCATGGCGGGCGTCTATTTCCCACTTTTACCGATGGAGCATCAATATCTTGTCACTGAAGAGGTTCCCCAGATTGCAGATATGATTGACGCAGGCGGCGAGCATCCCCATGTGATGGATCCCGCAGGAGAAAGCTATCTGCGCCAAGAAGGTCGCGGCCTTTGCATCGGATTTTACGAACAGCCCTGCCGTCCTTGGGCTGTAAACGGCACGCCTTGGGACTTTGGCCACGAGCTCTTGGCCAATGACTTTGACAAGATCGAAGACAGCATCGCCTTTGCCTATCGGCGGTTCCCAGCGCTTGAAAAGGCCGGGGTGAAATCCGTGATCCACGGCCCCTTCACCTTCGCCCCCGACGGCAACCCTCTGGTGGGGCCAGTGCCCGGGATGCGCAATTATTGGTCCGCCTGTGCTGTCATGGCGGGCTTCAGCCAAGGCGGCGGCGTTGGCCTGACGCTGGCGCAATGGATGGTGGAAGGCGAGCCGGAGCGCGATGTCTTCGCCATGGATTGCGCCCGCTTTGGCGCATGGATAACGCCGGGCTATACGGTGCCAAAGGTCGTTGAGAATTATCAACGGCGTTTCTCTGTCAGCTACCCCAATGAAGAGCTGCCCGCCGCCCGCGGCCTGCGCCGCACCCCGATGTATGACCATTTCAGCGCCATGGGCGCTGTCTGGGGCGCGCAATTTGGGCTCGAAGTGCCGAATTATTTTGCCCAAAATGGCGAGCCTGATTTTGAGACCCCTTCCTTCCGCAGGTCGAACGCTTGGGATGCGGTGAAACGCGAGGTCAAGGCCGTGCGCCGCAGCGTTGGCATCAATGAAGTGCATAATTTCTCAAAATTCTTGGTCAGTGGCGCCCATGCGCGCGCCTGGCTCGACCGGATCATGGCGGGGCGAATTCCGCAAGCCGGCCGCCTCTCGCTCACGCCCATGCTTTCGCCAAAGGGTAAGCTTATCGGTGATTTCACCGTTTCTTGTATCCGCGAAGGCCTGTTCCAACTGACCGCCAGCTACGGCAGTCAGGCCTATCACCAGCGCTGGTTCGAACAGAATATGGAGCCTGGCGTCACGCTGCAAAACATCTCCGATCAACGCACTGGCTTTCAAATTGCCGGGCCGAAGGCGGCAGAGGTGCTGCAGGCCTGCACCACGGCCAATGTGGCCGATATTAAGTTCCTTGATGTCAAAGAGCTGGTGGTCGGCGCCACAGCCTGTCTTGTGCAACAGGTGAGCTATACGGGCGATCATGGCTTTGAGCTCTATTGTGACCCCATGGCCCAAAGGGCGCTCTGGGACAGACTATGGGAAGCCGGGAAGCCGCATGGCATGACCCCTTTCGGCATGCGCGCGATGATGTCCCTGCGCTTGGATCGTTTCTTCGGCTCTTGGCTTTCGGAATTTTCACCCGATTACACCGCCGCTGAAACCGGTCTTGATCGGTTCATAGCCTTCCGCAAAAATGTGGATTTCATCGGACGTAGCGCTGCGGAAGCCGAACGTCTCACCCCGCCAGAGCGTCAATTGGTGATCTTCGAAGTGGACGCGCATGATGCGGACGCCGTGGCCTATGAGCCGGTGTTTATCAACGGAACGGTTCAGGGATTTTGCACCTCCGGCGGCTATTCGCATCATGCCGAAAAATCCATCGCCTTTGCCTTGGTGCCCCGCGCTGAGGTGACGGATGACTTGCAGGCTGAAATTGAAATTCTAGGCCAATTGCGTCCTGCCAAACGTCTGTTGGAGCCCTTGTTATAACTGTTGATGCCACCAGTTTCGCGCCGCAGATCTTGATCTGTGCCGCTGGCGCCTCGCGGCGTATGGCGCCCGATGACAAGCTCATGTTGCCCCTGCAAGGCCGCCCACTTTTGCGCCATATGGCCAAGCGTGTGCTAGAGATCTCTGTGCCCACGCTTGTGGCTCTGCCGCCAGAGCCGCACCCAAGATGGCACGCCGTGAAAGACTTGCCTTTGCGCAAGATAAGCTACCCAGAGAGCGCCGAAGGACTGTCCGGCACCCTGCGCGCGGCCGTGGCAGATCTCCCCCCGACGGTCACACATCTCTGCGTGGTTCTGGCAGATTTACCGGAGCTTGCCCCGGTAGATTTTGCGCAGCTCTTTGAACACAGACGGCAGTATGCTGACTGCTTGATCTGGCGCTCACTTAGCCCAAACGGAAAACCAGCGCATCCAACATTGTTTCACCGGGACACGTTTCCCGCTTTTGCTCAGATCTCTGGGGATGTTGGCGCACAGCCGGTGATCGCCAAGTTCAAATCAGCTTTACACGAATTTACCAGCTCTCGCCGAGCTGGATCTTATGATATTGATACGCCGCAGGACTATAAAACCTATCTGAAAAGCCAGGTATAGGCGCATCACCTAGGCCGACGGCGGTGCAATTTTGCGCAAAATACCCGACGCAAGAAATACCCCCACCGCCACGAGGATCACCCCAAAAACCTTTAAAGGTGTGACGGTTTCCCCCAAAAACCACACACCTCCCATAAGTGCCATCAAAGGGGTCAAGGCCCCAAAGGCAGAGGATTGCGCCGCGCCAAGCAGTTTCACCGCATAGCTAAATAAAACCATCGCCAATATTCCAATGATGAAACTTTGAATGATGATCATGATCCAAATATCCGGCCAAGGCACGCTGGAAAAACTGACGTTTCCGCTCAGAAATAGCACCGGTACCGCGGCCAAAGTGCCCCAAAACAGCCCGATCACCAAACCCTGCATCGGGCTCAGACCACTTTGGCGAAACACCACGGAATATATCGCCCAAAGGCCAGAGCCGCTCAGAAACATCAAATGCCCGCGCCAAGCGCCATCGCTGCCACCTTTGAGGATGGGCCAAAGACTGACGAGCAGCGCCCCCAGCAGGATCATCGCCAGGCCGGCCCGACGGCGCGGCCCCGGCACTTCGCCAGCCAAGGCATAGGCGGCCACAGCGGCCCAAAATGGCAACATCCCCGGCGCCAATGCCCCGCCGTCAGAGGCCGGCGCGAAGGCAAGGCCTTTGGAGACCACATAGGGAAAAACAGCACTGGCGCCGACCATCAGCATTGCCGCGCGGGGCCAAGCCATCTTTGGGGGCATGACGCCCAGCTTCCACATCCATGGCAGCATGACAATGGCGCCGGGCAACAGCCGCAACACCAAGAGCTCTTCTATCGTGAAGTCGCTTTGCACCGCAAATCGGGTGATGAGCATAAATCCCGCCCAAATCGTGACCGTAGCCATGGCCGCGATCAGGCCAAACGCCCGTGTTTCCAAAATTGCCATCACCACCTGCCCTTATCGTATCAAAGCCACGGCACAGTCATCGCCGCCAAGACGATGTACCGACCACCCTTTGCCAATGTAACCAAAGCCACAAACGGCCAAAAACTTTCCCGCAGCGTGCCTGCCACCACCGTAATCGGATCGCCGACGATCGGCAGCCAGCTCGCCAGTAAAGACCACCTACCGTAGCGCAGATACCACCTCTGCGCGCGTTGCATTTGCTCTTGAGAAGCTGGAAACCAGGACCGCCCTTCAAAGCGGCGAACTGCGCGTCCCAAACCCCAATTTATCACCGCCCCCAGTACATTGCCCAATGTGGCGATAATGAGCAGATAGGCAACAGGTTTCTGACCGGCAACCAAAAATCCGACCAAGACTGCCTCCGATTGCATCGGCAAAATAGTTGCGGCCATTAATGCCGAAATGAACAATACCGCGTAAGAGGTCATCACAGGGCCCTAAGGACGGGCATTGAATACAAACAGCGCTTCACCGCCGATTTCATAACCGTTGATGATCCTTTCGGCGCGCGGTGAGACCAACCAATTTTCCAAGGCCTGAGCCGCTTGCGCTTTGACATGCGCATGGCGTTCTGGGTTAACCGGCAGGTAAGAATATTGATTGAACAAGGCAGGATCACCGGCAAAGAGCAGGCTAAGATCGCCTTTGTTGCCAAAGTTCAACCAACTGGCCCGATCTGCCAAAATATAGGCATTCATGGCCGAGGCGCTGTTCAGACTGGCCCCCATCCCCGCACCGACCTCCCTATACCATGCGGCAAAATCTGCTGGCTCGTGATCTGCCGCAGTCCAGAGCGCCATCTCTTTTCGATGCGTGCCGCTGTCATCTCCGCGGCTGACAAAGGTCGCTTGAGCCGATGCAATGCTCTGCAGGGCCTCGATTGCCGATGTGGCCGCGCGCACCTGCGCGGGATCGCCCGATGGGCCAATCACAACAAAGTCGTTATACATGATTTCACGCCTGTGGCTGCCGTAACCCGCAGCCACAAAGGCCAGCTCGGCAGATTTGGAATGTACGAGAATAGCATCCACATCGCCGGACTGCCCAAGCCAGATGGCCTGCCCGGTCCCCACCACCAAAAGCTGCACGTCCAGACCAGTATCCTGTGCAATGGCCGGCAAAAGCACGTCCGATAGGCCGGAATTGTTGAAACTTGTCGTGGCGGCAAGCCGCAAAGTCTCGGCAGAAGCCGCCGTTCCCGCAATGGTGAGAGCGATCAATATGGCGCGGATCATTCTATGATATCCCCATTCAAAAAGGCGATAGCGCCGGGTGATTTGGGCGCAGCGAAAAAGCGATCAGCCGGCCCCCGCTCTTCCACCAGCCCCTTATTAAGAAACAGAACCCGATCCGCAAGGCGGCGGGCTTGGCCAAGGTCGTGGGTGCTCATGATGATCCGCGCGCCGGCCGCGCTTGCGTCGCATAAGATATCTTCAATCTCACGGGTCGAGCGCCCATCCAGATTGGAGCAGGGTTCATCGAGGAACACTGTATCTGGCCCGCGGATCAAGGCGCGTGCAAGGGCAAGTTTTTGTTGCTCGCCGCCGGACAAGCGCGGCGCCGGAACATCGAGCTCTGCGCTGAGCCCAATCCGCGCGGCCCAATGCGCCACACGCGCGGAAATTTCCGCTTTCGGCAAGCCCAACAATTGCAAGGGATAGGCCAAATTCGCCCGAACCGAGCGCCGCAGCATAATCGGGCGTTGAAAGACATAGGCTTGACCTTGCCGCACCGTTTTGGCCGGTACAGTCCAGCTGACAGAGCCGCTGGTGAGCCGATCAACCCCATGCAAGACCTTGAGCAACGTGGTCTTTCCCGCGCCATTCGGTCCCAGGACAATCGTGAAACCGCCGCCGAGCAGATCAAGATCAAGCGGTCCTAGAACAGCCTTGCCGCGGCGCTTCACCACCACGCCATGCAATTGAGCGTAAAGGTCTTGGCTCACCATCGGCCCTCCCGTTCTGTGCGCGACAGAGTATGAATGGCCAGATTGACACATAGGCTCAAAGCGATGAGCACGAAGCCCAGCCCGAGGGCCAGTGCGAAATCCCCCTTGCCCGTTTCCAAAGCAATGGCCGTGGTTAGGACCCGTGTGACGTGATCGATATTGCCGCCCACAATCATAATGGCGCCCACTTCCCCAATGGCCCGGCCAAACCCGGCCAAGGCGGCGGTCATCAAGGCGCGCCGCCCATCCCAAATGAGCGTTGCAATTCTTTGGCCATGCGTGGTGTTTAGGGAAATTAACAGATCATGATAGTCCGACCAAAGCTCGCGCATGGCTTGGTGAGTAATGGAGGCAATCAGAGGCGTGATGATAATCACCTGTGCGATGATCATGGCGGCGGGTGTAAACAGCAGTCCCAACACACCAAATGGGCCCGTGCGCGACAAGAGCAAATAGACAATTAACCCCACCACGACAGGCGGCAGGCCCATCAATGCATTCATAGTGGCAATAACCAAACGGCGGTGGCGGAACCGGCGAATGGCCAACCAAGTCCCCAAAGGCAAAGCCAACGCGGAGGCGATCACCAATGCGCTCAAACTCACTTGCAAAGATCTTAGCGTGATATCGATAAGGTCCGCGTCGAGGGACCATATCAGCAGAAATGCCTCCGCCATTCCGGCCCATATTTCACTCATGTCAAAGCCGTCCCGGTCATTACGCCACACTCATAGATCGGGCCAAGACACGGTGTCGAACGCGCGGGTTTGGCATATGATCCCGGCTCGACTTAAAACCAGCTTGGCAACGACCGCAATGGGGCGCGCGGCAAATTGGCTGCAAAATGAGATTTCAAGCCGCAATAACCTTCCCCGACCTAGGCCGCCCACCGTCTTTGCACGATCAATTGCATTTTTCGGCTGCGTGCTTGAAGGTGCACCGCATGGGCGGCGCGCAGGCGCCGCTGCCAGCCAACGGGGATAAGATCCATGTCAGAGACATCCGCCACTTTCGATTACGTCATCATTGGTGGCGGCACCGCCGGCTGCTTGCTGGCCAACCGCCTAAGCGCGGAGCCAAACCATCGGGTCTTATTGCTCGAAGCGGGCAAAACAGACAGTTACCCATGGATTCACATCCCTGTCGGTTATCTGTATTGCATTGGCAATCCGCGCACAGATTGGATGTATCACACAGAGCCCGATGCGGGCCTTAACAATCGTGTGCAACGCTATCCGCGCGGCAGGGTCTTGGGCGGCTGCTCCTCGATCAACGGCATGATCTATATGCGCGGCCAAGCGCGGGATTATGACGCTTGGGCGAAAATCACCGGCGATGACAGCTGGTCTTGGCAAAACGCGCTTGCGGATTTCAAAGCCCATGAAAATCATTACCGCCTTGATCAAGGCGCCGATCCGATCACTGGGAACAACAGCCGGTTTTCAGATATGCACGGATCAGGCGGTGAATGGCGCGTAGAAAAACAACGCCTGAGCTGGGATGTGCTGGACAGTTTTGCCGATGCCGCCGAACAGGCCGGAATTGAGAAAATCGACGATTTCAACGGCGGTGATAATGCCGGTGTCGGCTATTTTGATGTCAATCAACGGTCTGGTTGGCGTTGGAGCAGCTCCAAGGCCTTTCTACGCCCGGCGCGCGGACGGCCAAATTTGACGATCTGGACCGAAGCGCAAGCTCAAAAACTTTCCTGGAGCACTGCGGACAATGGCCAGCCGCGGTGCACGGGCCTCAGCCTGTCTCGCGCGGGGCAAACTGTCCTGGTCACAGCCAACCGCGAGGTGATCTTATCTGCCGGCGCAATCAATTCACCGCAAATCCTACAGCTCTCCGGTATCGGCCCGGCAGATTTGCTGCGATCCCACGGCATTGAGGTGATCCGCGACGCGCCGGTCGGGGAAAACCTCCAGGACCATCTGCAAATCCGCGCAGTGTTCAAGGTCAATGGGACACAGACACTCAACACGCTTGCCAATAGCCTGTTTGGGCGGTTGAAAATCGGTGCCGAATATTTGCTCAACCGCTCGGGTCCAATGAGCATGTCGCCCAGTCAATTGGGCGCCTTCACCCGCTCTGATCCCGCCCGCCCCCATGCCAATCTCGAATACCATGTGCAACCTTTGAGCCTGGAGGCCTTTGGCGAAGATCTCCATGACTTTCCCGCGATTACCGTCAGCGTCTGCAATCTCAACCCAACCAGCCGAGGCCAGGTGCAAATCAGCTCGGCCAATTTTCAAGATCCGCCCAAGATTATGCCCAATTACCTCAGCACCGCCGAAGATCGGCAAGTTGCGGCCGATAGCCTGCGCCAAGCGCGGAAAATTATGGCACAACCTGCGATGCAGGTCTACGCGCCAGAAGAATTGAAGCCGGGGGTGCAGCACCAAAGCGATGAAGAATTGGCGCGGCTCGCGGGTGATATTGCCAATACGATTTTCCACCCGGTCGGCACGGTTAAAATGGGCCAGATGGACGATCCCTCAGCGGTTCTAGATCCACATCTGCGTGTTAAAGGCGTGCAAGGGCTGCGTGTGGTCGATGCCAGCGTCATGCCAACCATCACCAGCGGCAACACCAACGCCCCCACCCTGATGATCGCCGAAAAGGCCGCCGCCTGGATAAAAGAGGGCCTGTGAGCCGCGTCGAAAATTTACCGCCGCACCCCAGTGGACAAACTCTAAATTCTTGATTACTTGGCATCTCGACAGTCTAAACTGCAGGGTTTGGAGAGGTGCCGGAGTGGTCGAACGGGACGGATTCGAAATCCGTTGTACCTGCAAGGGTACCCAGGGTTCGTCCACTCAAAAATTACCTAATCGAACGGATTTTTGCTTTCTTCAATAGATTTGGAGACAGACAATGACAAACATCACAAACTTTCTGAACGAGCATGCTGCCTACATTTGGGACACAACTGACCTGCACCATAAGGAAAGTACTGCAAAACTGAAGGTATTTTTAGATTTTGGTGACAATGCTGATAAACGGTTGGATGAAATCAGCGGGGCTGACATACTTGATTTCTGCCGCTGGCTAAAAGAGACACGAGGTATATCAGACAACACTATCAACCATTATCGTTCAGCCCTGAGCAGGTTCTTTAATTATGCCAAAGATTATTTGGACCTACCAAAAATTCCAAACATCAAATTTGTTAAAGTTAAGAACCAGCGTGTGCGCTTTTATAGCCGCTCTGAAGTGAAACAAATCAGAGAATATCTGGCTGACCACAAACACGTATGGCTGCTGCCAATGTTTAACATCGGTATCAATACAGGAATGCGCCTCAGTGAGATATTGCGTGTTCGACAAAAGGACGTGGTGTTCATAAATGATGTCCGTCATGTGCGTTTAACTCACACAAAAAACGGAGACCGTCGAAACGTTCCACTTAACGATGACGCTTTTAACGCATTTGAAGCGTTAAACTGGAACGCAAAGACCATGTTTATTGAGGGCGCACATTATCATGCTTGGAAAAATATCAGGCTAAATATTTGTGATGGCGACAAGTCTGCTGTTTTCCATTGTACCCGCCATACCGCAGCTACCGTGATGGCTAACGAGATGAACATTAATCATCTGCTAATTGGCGCTATGCTTGGTCACAAAGACCCCTCTAGCACGATGAAATATGTTCACACCAATCCAAATACGATGGGGACGATTGCTTCACGTCTTGCAGATATTATCAATTCTTGAATGGGTTAAATGAAAAACTTAAAGTAAAATAAAAAAGGCCCCTCAGGCGTACTTTACAGGAAGATTAGGATGGCAAAAAGCAAAGGAACTTACGGTAAAAAAGTAGGTCATTCACCAAAGAAAAAGTGAGCAGTCTGGCGGGGGGTATCCCCCACCAGATTTATTTAGGCATGCGTCGCTTTATCGATTTAAAGCCCAGACATTTGACCCATTACAGACCCTATATTTTCATCAATTAATTGAGCGCCCTCTTCATGATTTCTTTTGCGTTCTTCCAGAACGGAACCACGCTCTTTTTTGAAATCAGCTTCATTTTCATAAGTCGTAACAGAACCATGATGATTATCGTCAACCTTGAATAAGACAGTATCCTCAGCAATCATATTGGGCTTGCGGCCTCGCAACCAATCTTGGACAAAAGCATCCTCAGGCACACCATCTTTCCAAAACCATTTACTATACACTACAAACTTGGCCATCGTATTACTCCTTAGTAAAAGAAGGCATATCATTTTTGTTAAGCATTAGCTGGCACGTATGCCTTCATAATACGCTGCGCCGCTGCTACTACTGGCCCGTTATCGATACACTCATGAACTTCTAAACTTGCAAAAGTACCAGATGCGTGAGCTGCGGCCATAACGCCCATCGCTGTCGCAGCATCAGGGACATTAAAATCAACAATAATGTCCATTCTACCGCGCATAAAACTTGCAAAATTAACGCTACCACCAGCCGCTTCAGCAACCGTTTTAACTGCAGCCATCCGGTCAGAGCCACCAATTATACCCTTAGCGCCCTCTGCGTTATATGAACCCATCATTATGCATCTAATTGACATCTCTTTTTCCTCCCTAATTACTATATCCACATTTTCATTCTCAAAATCATGCATAAAGTGAACTCAAAAACTACACTAAATTATAAATCAGTTTTTTCTCTTACTTTCATTTACTGGTTATAACAGACCCAACTCCAAACCATATTAAACAACCATCTTTCATTTGAATGTAAGTGCGGTCACGTACCGAATGTTCCCGTGACGAAACTGATGGAACGCTATGGCAAAGAGATAACGGTAAAGGAAGTCGTAAAGAAAGCCAGATGCTCCAACTATCGACAAAAAAACAGCTAAGAATTTTGAATTATCTACATTGGCGGCAGTTATAACGCGATGCTCGGCGGAACTACCAAGCCCAAAAAACCTAATTCGTAACCGATCTCGATTTTACACAATAAATGTCGCTATTATCACCGCTGCGATAATCAATATGACGACACATATAAATCAGATCGTCAAAAGCCACTATAAATTTCACCACAGTTACATACCTATCAGTACGATTATCATCTAGTTGCGTACTAAGTATTTTGCCCTGCGCTAAAAGTATTTCTGGATTGGGGTGAAAGGGTTCGTTTGCTGTGCGAGGCCATATCAATGTTTCGTTCGCCATCGCAGATGTAGCCAAAATTGAACAAACAAAAATTGAACCAATAATTTTTTTCATCTCAACCTCCTTCTCGGGTCAGATGTCATGCCTCCTTAGGCAGACGGACTAAGTAACGAAAACATAAGCCACATGCGTGTGACAACCCCTGTGAGTAGGAACGACGGTCATTTCCCTTATCAACACAATTTTATAATGATAAAAAGACCAACTTAAGAGCGTCCCGCTTCGGTGTAGTTAGTGGCGCGGCGGCTAAAGTTGAACAAACAAAGAGATGATGGCCCTGCTACATAAAACGCTGGCAGAGAACCTATTACTTCGCATTCAAGACCCAGAGGCTAAATCAGCTGACCTAAACGTCGCCCGACAGTTCTTGAAGGATAACGGGATTGACGCATTGCCTGTCGAAGGTTCGCCTTTGAGTGACCTAGTGGCCACCCTGCCCGACTTTAGCGATGATACATTTGATGTCAGTGAGTTAAAGTTAAACTGATTTATGACTTAAATGTTTCCCAAAAACTCCAAACAATTAAAAGAAATAAAGCACTTATGATTGCCAAAACGGCTGCATAATTGCGTTTTTGTTTTAACGGATGAGAGTTGCCGCAATTGATGCATTCATTCGCATCGACAAAAGTGAACTTTTTACAGGAGCTACACGTCGGCAAATTAAGCTCCTCCAACTTCATCAATAATTAGCACTCTACAGGTTTAAATGTTCAAAGCAACAACCTCGCTTGGCATCCCCATAGCGAATGACCCACTATCAGATTTCCGCAAGTTCCTCTTCGTTATCTGGAAGCACCTTAACCTCCCAGACCCTACCCCAGTTCAGTATGACATCGCCTATAACCTACAGCATGGCGACAAACGCATGATTATCCAAGCGTTCCGAGGTGTTGGCAAATCGTGGGTGACATCAGCGTATGTGGTCTGGCTTCTCTATATGAACCCACAGCTAAACATCTTGGTCGTATCGGCCTCTAAAAGCCGCTCTGATGACTTCACCACGTTTACCCTCAGGCTCATCAGCGAGATGGACATCCTGGCACACCTGAGGCCAAAGACGGACCAAAGACAGTCGAAAATTAGCTTTGATGTAGCCCCTGCTGCTGCGTCTCACGCACCCTCAGTGAAATCTGTGGGTATCTCGGGTCAATTGGCTGGCTCACGAGCAGATGTAATCGTCGCAGATGACATCGAAGTACCGAACAACTCCATGACCCAAGGCATGAGGGATAAGCTCTCAGAAGCTGTGAAGGAGTTTGACGCTATTCTTAAACCAGATGGGCGTATCATCTACCTTGGCACACCCCAGAACCAAGAGAGCCTGTACAACAAGTTACCCGACCGTGGATATAAGGTCAGTATCTGGCCAGCACGATACCCGAACACTGACCAAACTGTTGGCTACGGATCAAAGTTAGCCCGTCTAATCTCAAATGCTATGGCAGCTAATGATTTACTTGTAGGTGAACCCACAGACCCTGCCCGTTTTTCTGAGTTTGACCTATTGGAACGTGAAGCATCCTACGGACGCTCAGGTTTTGCACTGCAGTTTATGCTCGATACGAGACTCTCTGATGCCGAAAGATACCCCCTCAAGGTGCTGACCTAATCGTGATGGATATACCCACTCAGGAGGCCCCTGAGAAGGTCTCATGGTCATCTGACAGCCAGTATATCGTAGAAGAATTACCGAACGTGGCATTCAACGGCGACCACTACCATAAGCCCATGTTCATGAGTTCTGAGTTCGTCGAATACACAGGCTCAGTCATGAGTATCGACCCCTCAGGACGTGGTAAGGATGAAACGGGGTATGCAGTCGTAAAGGTGCTTAATGGCTACCTATACGTCCGTAGATGCGGTGGTATCGCTGGTGGCTATTCTGAGGAAGCACTGCAGAAACTTGCAATCATCGCAAAGGAAGAACAGGTCAACGAGATTATCGTCGAGAGTAACTTCGGTGATGGGATGTTTAATCAGCTGTTCATGCCTGTGCTGAACAGGGTTCATTCGGTTACCATGAGTGAGGTCCGTCATAATAAGCAGAAGGAACGCCGCATCATTGATGTTCTTGAGCCTGTGATGAACCAACATCGTCTCGTGATGGACAAGAAGGTCATACAGAAAGACTTTGATAGCTGTCAGCACCTGCCCCCTGAGCAGGCACTGCGTTATCAATTGATGTACCAGATGACCCGTCTGACAGCTGACCGTGGGGCTTTGACCAATGACGACCGCTTAGATGCGCTCGCTATGGCCTGTCAGTATTGGGTGGATGCGATGGCTCAGGATGTTGAGCAGCGCATGGGTGTGCGTAAAGAAGAGCTGATGGCGGCTGAGATGAATAGACTGCGTGAACAGGCTTCTATGGGTTTCGCAATTATTACGGGTCACCAGAGTGAGAAGACCACTAATAACCTTAGGTGGTAGCTCACTTAGGCATCTGTCGACAGCAGTAGTCCGGCTAAAAGCTCACCCGATTGGGAAAGTTTGTTGCGGCTGTCAAAGAAATCCATTTTCTGGCCATATTGCATAGCAGTGTCTAGGGACTGCTCAGACGGTAGAGACGGTTCAGGCAGTCGTTTTTTGCAATAAGCCAAAACAGATTCGAACTTTTCGAAATCTTTTTGAGTATACATAATTATTACCCCCACTGATGTGTATTAAAAGCTCCAGTCCATTTAAGGCTATCCAAGTCAAAACCTTGGAACAAAGGGCGGGAAAAGACCCTACAGGTTATCCAAGGCTTTGACACCAACAGCAACTTGTATTGAAGAGCAAAAAACATGCCAACTAATAAAGAGACCAATCTGAGGTAGTGACTATAGGTTGACCTGTAGGTCTTGTGCCTCTCATGTAAAAATCCTTACAAAACAGACCAATTTTGAAGGTTGCCCTATAGGTTAAACGGAGGGGTGAACTTGTACCTATAGTTCTCCCTAATATTGTCCCCAGAAATGTGGATAAAATGGCAAAGGAGGGCCAAATCCATAGTAGAGCTAATAGTAGACTATGAGTTCAACCTATAGAGATAGGGGCGGATGACTAACATGCTGCGTTTAACCACAGTGGCTAGCCATCCTTGGACCAGCATTGACCACCCAATAAATGCTAATCCTCCTCCGAAGAGGACAATGGCTATAAGCCATTCTGTAATAAGAACTGGCCCGGCATTCGGTAACTTCAAGAAAAAAAAGCCAGCCTCTCATTCAGAGAAAGCTGGCAAGTACACCTGTAATGACCTGGGAAAAAAGGGGTTACAGGGTGAACCCAGGATGGGTGTGTATGCAATTTGATTATGGTTTCATCATTAGACAAACTAATTGCTTCAAAGCGCCAATCGAAAGGGCAAACTATGAATAGTTGTGCATCCCTTAAGCAGTTTAAGGTATATCGCCAATAATTTAGGCAGAAAAATGTCAGGGGGTATACGTATATGGCCCGAGCGCAAATCCCCCCCATCGGCCAAATCTGGCTGGAAGACGAGGTATGTCGAGCAAATACATGCGGTCAAAATACAACCCCATCGTTATTACAAAACAATATGGCCCACTCAAAATGTCAAAATTAGCATTATGCTAAATAATGACACAAATTTGTCTTAAAAATATGGAATTTTTGACCCCCATCCAAAATTCTTAATGTCTTTGTCTCTCCTCTATCATTTTCGAACCTACAGTAATGCGCTAGGTTCACACTATGCTACCCGTACAAACCAAAAGATGGCTTATCGTCAGCGCATTGCTAATCCTAACGCTTGGTCTTGCCCTGCTCTTAAAA